>Ga0209082_1000001_pt1 | contig 274804 bp, 219 predicted proteins | sample ColdCreekSource_FD_184127 | JGI IMG/M metagenome (GOLD analysis project Ga0209082, IMG submission 184127) | Groundwater microbial communities from Cold Creek, Nevada to study Microbial Dark Matter (Phase II) - Cold Creek Source (SPAdes) (version 3) | ecosystem: Environmental > Aquatic > Deep... | reverse complement strand
AATCAGCCTGAGCGCGTGTTCAGAAGAGCCGGATCACATCTGCCGAACTGGACCGGATCAGGTCTGCCGAACTGAGCTGATCAGGTCTGCCGAACCGCGCTCGGATCACATAGGCCGACCTGTGACACTGCGGTCCTGCGGGCGGGGCTTGTCCTGAGACGGCTGAGGCGGCGAGTTGGTCGTCGGGGTCTTCAAGCTCGGCATTCGTGTCGAGCCCTTCGAGCAGGCCGTGGCGGCGCAGGTGCTTGTCGATGCGACGCACCACGCGCTCTAGCACTTGGCCGACTTCGTGCGTCTGAAGATGTCCCAGCGCTTGCCACGCGAGCTGGGGCCCTTGCTCGTGGTAGGCGCCGTCGAGGAACACCACGTGCAAGTGCGGGTTGAGCCGCAAGTCTGAAGACGTGCGCTGTACGACTGTGACTGCGCCGCTCTTGGCTGCACATGCTGACACTCCGCCGGCAGCGGCCGCGCGCTTGGCGTAGAAGCTGTGGACGGTCTCCACGAACAGGCGGCTGAGCGTGCGGAGCAGCGCGCCATCTTGTCCGAGTCGGCGGCGCCATGCGAAAGGAAAGGTCAGCACCCACTGGCGTAGGTCTGTCTCGGGCAGGATTCGCTCCATCAGGTTTGCGCTCGTCGCACACATGCGTCTGCCCATGCACGAGGGCGAGATGAGCTCTCCTGCAACCCCGAGCGGCACAGACGGATGCCCCACTGACAAGCGGCGCGAAGGCTGCTCGTGCTCCAACTTGGGCGAGGAAGCGTCGTGTTGGCCAGGCAGTCGGCTCAGCCGTAACCGTGGCATTTGCCACGATGGGAGGACCGTCTGCGACCGAGATGAAGACGGACGCAAGGGCTGGGGGCCGTGCGTCGGTTACACATTGCCTGAGACGCGAGCAACGGAGGGCGCAGCAGCGTGCGCGTGCTTCTCGAGTGGCGAGTGGAAGTTGAGCAACCTTGTTCCTTGCATCGTCGAGCAAGGGGACATTTCATACGTTTATTCGAGCCGGCCGACTGCGCAAGGTGGCTATTTCTGCGACGTCATTTCGGAACTGCCGCCCCGAGCACCACCAAACCAAATCTGGAGCGGGAGCATACGAACCAGGCCGGCCTGTCTGGCATCCTCGCGACCAATGCAATTCTCCCGTCAACACGCAGTCGGAACCCGCGCGATGCGCGGTTTGGCGATGGCCAGTACCTGACCGACATCATGCCCGGCTCGAAGCGTCCAGGGCAGCTGTCGCGCATATTTCTGGGCCATCCGTTTGCCGGCAAACGCTTTTCTCATCGGGTCGACCTCAACACATCGGGCATGAACGTCGTGTTCGGTCGCCCGCATGTCTATGTCATTCCCAACTCGAAGCCGCTTGACATTTCTGGCCGCATCGTGGGTCATGGGCCGAGCTGAGAGAATCAACCACATGGCGAGTTACATTCACGCACGTTGGCGGGTCGCACCATCAGACAGCCCGGTCGAATTCTACAGCGAGCTCGACACGCAGCGATTCGAGACTCGCAAGATCGAGATATTCGCGGACGGTCGCGTGGGTTACGCGTCCAGTCGAACTGCCACGCAGGACACTCGCCTCGCGATCGAGCCGCTCCCTACCATCGTCGAGATACGGGGCGAGGGCGAGTTCGACATCAAGGAGATCACCAAGGCCGACTTCGATGCCAAGTGGAAAACGGCAGGGGCGCGATAGCTTTGGCTCTGGAATACGTCAAGGGAGACGCCACCCAACCGGTCGGCCAGGGGCCCAAGGTCCTAGTACACGTCTGTAACGACCTCGGGAAATGGGGCAAGGGTTTTGTTTTGGCGCTCAGCAAACGATGGTCCGAACCGGAGGCGGCGTATCGCACGCTTTCTCAAAACGGTTCGCTCAAGTTGGGCGAGGTGCAGTTCGTTCGCGTTGCAGCCGACATAACCGTGGCGAACCTCATTGGGCAGCGTGGTGTTGCTCGTCGAGGTCGTACTGATCCACCAATACGCTACGATGCTGTGCGTCTAGGTCTTCAGCGCGTCGCGGAGGAGGCGAAAGCACACCATGCCTCTGTGCATATGCCGCGTATCGGAACCGGGTTGGCTGGTGGCGAGTGGCATGAAATCGAGTCGATCGTACACGAGACGTTGATAGCTGCTGACGTTGAAGTGACTGTTTACGATCACGCACCCAGCAGCTCAAAGTCAACCTTGCGCTGACTGTGCACGCGATGCTGGCGCATTGTGCGAAGGACTTTTCGGAGCACCCTGGCAATGCTTACAGGTCCCTAACGCCCGCGAGCCCAACAAGCGATCGACTTGATCGGCAAGCTATTCGAAGTCGAACGAGACTTACCGAATTGGCATGTCATCAAGGACCCAGGCCTGCGCGACGCTGCGCTACAGAAGATCGCAGACGAGCGTGCTGCTCAGAGCAAAAGGCTGAGCAGCTGAGCGAGCTTCTCGATCTGGTCCCACAAGGTCGAACTGCTCTCGGGCGGGCAAGCGGTTCGTCCGAGGCACCGGCACTGAGGCGCGCTTAATTCGACGCGACGTAACCTGCCCCCGCGATGAACACTGCGCCTGGGTCCTGCTCGTTCCATACAAACGACGATCTTGTGGTCTTCCCGTCGTCCCACTTGAACTCGATCGCATAGCCATCGATCTGATAGGTTCCACGCTGGTCGGGTGGAAATGACCCGAACACTACGTTTGGCCCTGTCACACCCACGGTGCTGCCCCAGATCACCTTGTGGTCGGGGAAGAAGCGGACTGACCGTTGTGAGAACGCGGTCGTCTCCCCGATCGTTGCCCCGCTAAGGTGCTCGAAAGTGTCATCGAACGTGAGACTGGACGGGTTCGGTGGATACTTCAGCTGAAAGTCCAACGAGGTCCAGTTCATTTCCTTCTTTCGCGCGACCTTTCCATCGACAACTTTCCACTCGGTCCAAGTCTCCGGGAACATGCTCTTATGCGTCGGAACGTCTAGGTCACGCACGACGAAGTTGATGTCTGTCGTCGCGGATCCATCTTTGAACAAGATGATCGGCCGCGGATTTGGAGTCAGGCCACCTCCGATTCCAAGCTGGTACACGAGGTACATCATGACCGTCTCGATCTCGCCTTGCGCCGGAGTCATCGCAGGCGAGGCGGGTGTCGATGGCTGAGCGGGCTTGCTGCCCTCGTCGTTGCTCGCGTCGGGTTCCGCGGCATCGGGCGCGCCTGCGTCAGGCGCTGAACGGGCGGGCTTGCGCGTCGAGCCGCTCACAGCGGCGTCGGGCTGCGAAGCGTCTTCCAATTCAGCGCCAGCGTCGAGTGATGTGAGCTTGTTACTTTCGTCCGCAGTTTCCACGCTCGCATCATCGCGAGCAGCGGCATCCACGGAGAGCTCAGGTGCCTCGTCAGCAGGGCAACCCGCCAACCCTATGCATATGAGCGAAAAAACCATCGAGCAGACAAAAGAGGATTTCAGCACCAGCTCCACTCCATTCGGGCCCAGGATGGGCTTGCTGACCTGGACGTCGTATGCGCCCAAACCGTCAGACAGGATTCTCATCCGCCGCACGACGCGTCACACGCCGGGAAATTGCAGCAGCTCAGTCATCAGGACAGCGTTGAGTTCGAAGGGCGCGCGCTGAGGAGCGTGCGGCCGTTGGCGGACGACCAGGCTTGACCAGGAAGGCGCGTTCTGCGAACAACGCGTGACATGCGATCGCCCGATGCGCAAGCATCAAGACATCGAGCGGGCCGCAAAGGAATTGACCGCACCACTTCTGACGAAGCGCGCGCAAGCGACGTCCATACGAAACTGCACGCCAAGCAGCGCAGCTCATGGTTTCAGGTTCGGAACGAATCATATGCCTAGACACTTCTTCACATTTGCAAGGTCAGAGCGGCGATTTTCGTTTGCTGCTCGCAGTGGCTTGCAGGCCACTTGGTTGTGCTCGCTTTTACTCATGGCGCTGCCTGCACACGCGCAGCCAGCCCAGGACGACGCCATGCGTGCGGTCGCTCGACAGCTCGGCGTCGACGGCATCGAGGCGTACCAGAAGAACGAGTTCACCACGGCCGACGAGAAGCTCGAGCGTGCGTACCGGCTCTTTCCTGCGCCCACGCTCGGGCTTTTTTCGGCGCGCGCGCGCGTGAAGCTAGGCCTCTGGGTCGAGGCTGCCGAACGCTACCGGCAGGCGACTCGGAGCTCGCCGGAAATCGGCGATGCTGCGGCTCAGAAGACCGCACAGCAAGAGGCGACCCAGGAACTGGAAGCGCTGCTACCGCGCATCCCGACACTGACTGTTGTCCTCGCCCGCGCGATCGCAGCGGACGTCAGTGTTACATTCGATAAAGCCCCCTACGCTAGCGATCTGATCGGGATGGCCAGGCCCACTAACCCTGGCACACACCAGCTGGTCGCGACGCGCGGCAACGAGCGCGTCGAGCAGACAGTCACGCTCGCCGAAAAAGAGCGGAAGACTGTCACGCTCACTTTCGCGCCGCCATTAGCTTCGCAGCCGACAGCGGCAGCGCCCACTCTAGCGCCAGCGACGCCGACAGAGGCTGCCGAAACGGTCGTGCCGCAGCCAGCCCTCACTCACAGTGAGCACGCGCAGACAAGCGGCAGCATCTTACAGCCATTGGGTGTCGCCGCAGTTTCTTTGGGAGCCGTCGGGCTGATTACCTGGGGCGTGAGCAGCTTGATCGCAGACGGCAAGCTCGACAAATGCACCGAGACGAACGGAGAGCATTTGTGCGATACGCAAGACCAAGCAGATTCCTACCGCACGGCCAAGACCATCTCCATGGTCAGCTTCTGGTCTGGCGCAGTGTTGGCCGTTGGCGGCGCAGGGCTTCTGTTGTGGCAAGGCCGCGAACACAGCCATCAACAAAGTCTAACTCTACGTCTAACACCCGTCGGCGCGTCAGTACGCGGCGCATTTTAGGGTTGCTTCAAGTGACTCACACCTTTCAGCCTTACAAGCTCGCTATCGCGCTGTCCCTATGCTCGGGAGCGTGTACGCTCCCCGACGTCAAGGTAATCGACAAGTCTAACAGTGCACAACGCGGCTCGGATGCGGGGAACGATCGCAACGCTGACGCCGAGGTTTCTGCGCGCGATGGCGCAGCCGAGACCGCAAAGAGCTCGGGTGGTTCGACGGCACGTTCGTCCGGTGGATCACCTGCCCGTGCCGCACTTGGCGGCAGAGGAGCTGAGGCAAGCGATGCAGGCACTGCAGCTGATAGCAGCGCTGGCCGCGCCACCGAGCAGTCTGAGCCCGCGCCTCGACGCGCGTGGAGCAAGTCGGTCAAGCTGGAGCTCGGTACGAAGCCGACCAACCTCCAGTATGGCATCGACATGGAGGGCCGCGTCATTGCGTTATGGAACGGACGTGACGAGGCGGATAAACCGTCGGTGCTCTCGAGTCGCTACCTGGACGCGAAATGGACCGCGGCAGTCAAGGTGGCTGCGGAAATCGAGCAAATTGGGAGTCTGGCTCTACTTGCGACGGACCGCACTGGTAGAGGTGCAGCGCTAGTTTCCCGTGCGCCGGTTCTGACCACTATGGACGCGGCTTGGACACTGTCAGATGTGAACACAGATGTCTTCGTGGCCAACTTCTCGCAGGACGGAACTTGGGGCTCTGCGACTTTGCTTGGAAAAGTGGGCTTCATCGGTTCCGGTAGATCGCTTGTGATGAATGATGTAGGCATCGCAACCGCAGTAGCGAGACAATTCCTCGAGAACAGTTTTTCGAACTGGGCGATCTGGTCGAGTCAGTATCAATCCGACGCGGGATGGAGCGAAAGCCGGAACTTCGTGACCCCGCAGCCGGCAGACGACAGTTCGACCGAAGCGAACGCGTTACCGTTCGACGTCCCGGGAGACATGGATCTCGCGATCAATCACGGCGGTCGCACAATGGCGGTATGGGAGCGTGGTGACGGCGTGTATGCCACTGAGACAGGCGGCGGCGTGCGGATCGAACAGCTGGAAGAACTGGCTCCTCCTGGGAACTCGGCAGCGTGGGTGCACATAGGCAGCGACGACTACGATCGCAGCATCGCCACCTGGACCGTCTTCGACGGCACGCGCACGAACCTGCATTCAAGACGCTATATTCGCGGAGAGGGTTGGGGTCCTCTGACGGAACTCGAAGACAATGATGCCGACGCACGCAATCCGGGCTTGGCCGTAGACAAGCAAGGCAACGCCATCGTCGTCTGGGCGCAGTCAGACGGCACAACTACGGCGATCTGGTACAACCGCTATCAGGTAGGCCAAGGCTGGGGCGGTCCGCTGCGCGTAGAGCCTAAGAACAGCGCGAGCAATCCTGGTGACGCGTTCATTGCGATGGACGAGGGCGGCGACGTTCTGGCCATCTGGACTGACCTCGGAGACGTTCGAGCTGCTCGCTACCTGGTCGACAGCGGATGGGAGCCTGCGATTCGCGTCAGTCAGGACGATGCCAAGCCCCACGCAGATGATCCAACCTTACACATTAGCGTCTCCCCGACTGGCATCGGGATGGCAACTTGGCGCGACCAAAACGAAGCATACTGGTACAGCCGCTTCGAATGATAGCTAAAGGCAAGAAACGACGGTGGTTGAGGCACGCGCGCTAGCGGGCGGAGCCCCAGCATACCCGGAACTTACTTGGCTTGCGTTGATCCAAGTTCCCCGATAGACACCGCGATTCTCGACGACTCAATCGAAAATGCCTGAAGTCGAACCCATCGAAGCTGAACACAAGGGTGCTGCGGCGAAAGTCCGAAGGGTTCGAGCCGGTACGATCGCAAGCCCAACGAAGCGCACGCGTTCAGCATCCGCCGTCCCGCTGCCAACAGCGCGCGACGAAGCCGCCGCAAGAGAAGCTCAGACGCGTTCTGACACGATGGTGTCGCGGGTGATTTTCAAAGCCGTTCGATCTTTGCTGCTGATGGCGGCGTTGAGCGGCTGTTTGATAACCTTGTTGGAGCGCTCATCGCGATTCACCTTTGACGGTCTCAGCTTGCGTGTCCTTCACCCAGCCCACTGGCTCCTGCGCTATAGCAACTCGCCATCCGATCGAGCATGAAACGGTCCGAGCGACGCAGTAACACGGGGTCGGAAGCGCATACCACCTGAGCGCCGTTTGCGTATGCGCGCAGCGCTGCGCCGCGTCGCTTGATCGAGATCTGAAAGGTAGTTCGCGCAACTGCGAACACATGACTTCCCGGGCTTCGCAAAGCTGCTCTGAGACTGCTGGGAGTGTCAGGATAGTAGACGCAGGGAGCTTCGTTAGCGCGAGTCGAACACGGCGCGGGGAAAGCTTAGCTTGATTGACGCATTGGGTTTGGTCGGAACTGAGCGCATGTCACGAGCCCAAGAGCACCGCTCGCTGCATCGAATCTGGCTTTGCGTACTCCAGCCGGTTTCACACGTTGCACTGCCAGGCTCAGTGCGATCATCTGCCTGAACCTCGAGCAAGTACTCCTATCGAAAGCATGCTAGTCACAACAGCACCATGATCAAGATGGTGCTTGTGACAGCGTGCTGGGTTGTGCCTCCGATAGCACTCCCGTCCTGTGTTCTTCCCGAAGTCACGGGTGCAGCTGCACCTTCTGACATGCGACCAAGCGCCGATCCCGCGCGGTCGGGAGCTCAGGGCGACGAGGCCGACTCGCTACCAACGGCGAACGGAGAGCTATCTGGAACGATGATGACTCCAGCGCCGACGGGCGGAGCGCTCAGCAGCGGGTCGGCAGGAACCGCGGCACGTCCAGACGACGAAGGTCCTTCCGCCGGTGCCTCAGCGGCAGAACGCCCGAGCTTGCCGAATCAGGCGGGAAGCTTTGCGCCAACGTCCGATGCAGGGTCGTCGGCGACGACGGGCGGATCGTCTAGCGTTTGCAACGGGCAATGCGCCGATGGGTGTGTCGATACACAATCCGACGACGCGCACTGTGGCAGCTGTGGCCACAGCTGCGGAGGGGACGGTTGCATGGGTGGCCACTGTGTGCCGAAACTGGTGTTAACTGCTGACGACAGCCAGGAGGTTCTGGTCAACGCGCACGGCATATTCTTTACCAAGCAATCCGACGGGTGGGACACCTGGAATGCTAATAGCAGCGCGACTTTGTTTAGAGCCGATTTGGATGGATCGAATGCAACCGTCTCGATAGCAAGCGATACTTCCGCGGAACGACCCCCCTATAACCTCGTATTTGACCACGAAGCTGCTTATTGGGCCGGGGGAAGCGGCAAGATCTATAAGATTCCTCATAACAGTACCCACTCAGAGGTACTACCGAGTTTGCGAACGAGCAACAATATCGGAGTCGGCGGGGGCTATGTCTTCTTCTATACCGGGATGTTCGCAGACGATCCTCTGTTGAAGTCGTCGACGCAGGGCGGCACGCCGTCAGCATTTGGGATGGGCAGCGGTAACCTACAACACTTGGTCGGAAATGCTCAGGATGTGTATGGAATCGTCAACGAAAGCCCGGAGTGGATCAAGAAGGTCTCCGTCAACGGTGGACAAGTCTCCGCGCTCAATATTCCGGCGATGAGGCCGGACGGACTCGCGATGGATAGAGACAACCTCTACGTGCGATCCTGGATGGACCGTGTCGTAGTGAAAGTACCGTTGGCTGGAGGTCAGGCGGTGAAGCTCGCCGATGCGATGACATCAAGCATGGCGGTCGACGAGACGCACGTGTACATGGGCGGCAATGACTTCGTCGCGCGCGTTCCAATCGAAGGCGGACCTCTGGAACAGGTCGTGAATAGCTGGCCCAACGGCCAGGCCCTATTCGCAGGCATCGCGGGCGAGTACGTCTACATGATCGGCTTAGCAGGCCGCGAAATCTGGCGAATGCACAAATAGGCTCGCGCAAGTGGACGAGGCGAGTGCTGAAGAACCTGCTTCGTCTTTGTACAGAGTCGGCGAACGCGGATACATACCTCGGTACTATCGAGCAAAGCTAGCCGTGGACCACACCATCTGCAACTGCCCTCCTGTCAGCAAGCACGACCGAGGTTTCGATCTGTCGCTTCGGAATGCTCCAGTACTTGCAAAGCAGGCGTCTCTGTTCTGCGAGCGGCACCAGACTAAAGCCGTGCTTCTCGTAAAAGCTGATTGCCCAGTGCGCCGATGCCCAGGTGCCAATCAACACAGGTCTGCTGGCAAGGTCTTGTAAGTGCCTGAGAAGCGCATCGCCGATACCCCGCCGTTGCTGATCAGTCCGCACGTAGGCGTGACGCACAAGTGTCACGTCATGGACGTCTTGAACTCCCATGACGCCACCGATTGAACGATTCTCCATGTCATCAACGATGGCGCACGCGCCTATGCCGGCTCCGTTCCAGCGGATTGTTTGAGCGACCCATATATGTCTGGGGAGCATCTACGCAGTGAGATTGACGCGGGCGTGGTGTTTTTGCGGCTGGCAAGATGATCCATCTGGCACAGGGGCTCACCACGGACGGCAAGCTCTACCTCGCGCGCGAATGCACCTATAGCCAGCTGCAACCGCCGGTTCGCATACTTTCGCAGGCTTTTGTCGATCTGCTACCAGGCGGCGCGATCCAGGGCCAGATCTACCTGGAGGTCCGTGATGGCCGGGCTCCCTGCGAAGACTTGTTCTTCCTCACTGGCGAGGCCAACTAGCACTACTGCGCCACGGACGCCGCGCGTACCTCGACACGGGAAAGTTGGATCAGTTCGATCGGTTGTGAAGTCGTGCGAAAACCTGGTTGATTTCTCGCTCACGCGTGTTCTACCACGACCCCATGGCCATGCTGATGGATGCAGCGGCATCAGAGCGCCTCACCGAATACTTCGAGCTGGTCGCAGCGCTACTGGCTGGCTTTAATGCAGAACGCAAAGGGCGCGTAGCATTCCACTCTGTCTCCCGCTGCGTTCGCACAAGAGACGCGCCATACTCTCGGGCGATCAGGGAACTTCATGCTCTCTCCAAGCCACGCGCCCGGTACGCAGCTACCTGAGGCGCATGCTCCTCCGCCGATAGCGACCTCGTCTTCGGCGCACGTACAGTCTGTCGTGACGCCGGGAGTGTATACGCAGTCGTTAGATATGCGAAATGCGGTAGACGAGACGGCTTTGGCTGAACTGGCGTTGTCGGCCGCCGCTGCGTGCGCGGCTTCGGCAGCGTGAGTCGCTTCGACCGCGTATGGCACCGCGCCGAGCTTCGTTGTGCCAAGCGACTCGGTGTCGACGATCACTTCGACGTACGCATCGCTGTGCGACTTGATCGCGTCGACACACTCGTCCGCGAGCGGCAGCGAGAAATGTCCCGCGCCGTCTGTCCTGACCGCCGTGGGGTCAGTCTTGCAGAGCTCGTCTCCAGTCGTCTCGGCGCCCCGCCACAACTTCACCTGCACGATCTTGTTGGCGCCCGAGAGTGGCGTGCCGCTCTCGTCTCGCATCACGCCCGAATAGGTCATCATTGGCGCAGCAGGAAGGGTACCCGCTGCCAGCACCACGCCACCAATAGCCGCGAGCGCCGCGGCCGCTGCGGTCGCACCTAACACGAGACGTATCGTCATGGCCGAATCCCTCCCGTCACACACAGCCGCTTGCCACTGGAACTGCCCGGCTGTCCGCAGGACGTCGGCAGCAGCTCAATCATCGCTTCCGTGACGTGCAACGTCGTAGCAGCCGCGCCGGGCCGCAAGACTGTGACACCGCCGCTGACTTGCACGCGACCGCCCATCGGCCGCGATCCCCCACTGCCCGCAGTGAAGTCGCCTGCACCCCCCGCACCTCCGCGCGGAAGGCTGGAGTCCGGATCGTCGGGACGAGTTCCAGTGTCACCCGCGTCTCGATGCGTCACCGCTGTGCCGGTTTCGACGTCGGCATCGACTGAGGCATCCGTCACACCAGGCCCTTGCCACGCCGGCGTTCGTGGATCGACGCAGCGCTTCTTGCTAGCCGAGACCTGTCGACAGACATCTCCCTCTGGGCACTCGCTATCCGCGCTGCAGGCAAACCGCCCATGCGGAGGTTTCACCGTGCAGCTGACCGCGGCAGCTAGCGCGGCCGCGACGAAGAGAGTGCGAGTTGGCATCTAAATCGACGAGATGTTGCCACAGAGCTCGCCGGCTGCGCAGTGATACGGGACACAATCATAACTGTCAGTCGGCACATCCAAGTACAGGTCGACAAAGGTAGCGCAACGCATGCTAAATATTGGGAAGTCCGGTGGCGAACTCGCTCGCCAGAGGCCTCAGCGAATCTCAAAGTGGACGCAGCCATTGCGTTCCTTGATGACAAAGCCGGAGAACAGTTCGGGATGCGCATGTGCGACGCGCTTGATCACCTCGACCTGCTTGTCGTCGAGCTGGCTCGGCCCACCAACGTCGATCGCCTTGCCTTGCTGGTGCTTGCTCTTTCCCGGAGCAGAGATGGCTTGCCCAACACCCTTCACCATCTCCAGCACGCGTGCTTCGTGAAGCGTCAGGTCTTTTTCTGCTGTTTCGAACGCTGCCTGCCCGTACTTCGCGATGATGTCTTGCTTGTATGTCTTCTGGAAGAACCTGTGGAGGATTGCGCGTTGCTGATCCGCGCTCCGATAGCCGCTCACGCAGCTACTGCCTTCTGGCAACAGAGGACTCACCAGCTGCCACGCATCTTTCAGACGGCCAGACAACTGGACACCCGGGGCGATAGGCTTCTCGCGCCACGCCGCAAGCACCCTGTGCGTCTGCCCCTGAACCGCGATGACACCGTCGGGACGCTGCAGAAAGTGCCGCTGTAGACTCTCAATCGCCCGAACCAACCTATCGTCCACCGTCCCGTTGCAGGCCGAGTGATCGAGCTTGCCAATGCGCGCGAGCGCTAGCTGAACCGCTTTGACGTCCTCCGAGCGATTCGCGCAGTTCTTCCCAACCGCTTGTACCAGGAGAAGCCCATGCATACTGACCTCGCTGATAAACAGTATGACGCAGGGAACGCCGGTCCGCTAGCACGTACGACGTGAGCTAGATCACAGTCGTGCTCATACTGCCGCCGTTGGCTGCATGGGACCCCCCACTGAGCCACCGTGTCGCTTCGCAGCTCAGTACTCTTGGCGTCGCAAGAACCGCCTAGGCGTTTGAAAACCATCATCACGGCTTGTCGCGCAAACTGCTTCCCGCCTTCATGCTGCATGGTGTTCGTCAAGGTTTTCGAAGCGGGTGCACTCGCTTCGAAACAAGCATTTCACGGTGCCCGTGGGCCCCGACCGTTGCTTGCCAACGATGATCTCCGCAATGCCTTTGTCCGCGGAGTCTTCGTGGTAAACCTCGTCCCGATAAATGAAGATAATCGTGTCCGCGTCCTGCTCGATCGCACCGGATTCGCGTAGGTCCGAAAGCTGAGGGCGCTTGTCCTTGTTGCCGCGCGATTCGACACCGCGGTTGAGCTGTGAGAGCGCGATCACCGGCAGACCGAGCTCCTTGGCCATGCCCTTCAGCGAACGGCTGATCTCGCTGATCTCCTGCTCGCGGCTGTCGGCTTTTCCACCAGATCGCATGAGCTGGAGGTAGTCGACGACGATCAGCCCGAGCCCCTTCTCCGCTTTGAGTCTCCGCGCCTTGGAGCGCAGCTCGAGCAGAGTCAGTCCCGGCGTGTCATCGAAGAAAAGCGGCAGCTCTGAGATGCGCTCGGCCGCGCTGGTGAGCTTGGGCCAGTCTTCCCGCGCCAAGAATCCAGTACGAAGCTTGCTGGCATCGACGCGCGCCTCGCTACACAGAAGCCGCGTTGCAAGCTGCTCTTTCGGCATCTCCAAGGTGAACACCGCGACGGCGACCTTCCGCGCCGCGCACGCATGGATCGCCACGTTCAGAGCGAAAGCCGTTTTGCCCATCCCGGGCCTGCCAGCAACGATGATCAGGTCTCCTGCATGCATCCCAGCCGTCATACGATCGAGTCGATCGAAGCCGGTCGGCAGACCTGTGATGTGTTGGCGAGTCTCGGCGGCGTGCACGATCTGTTCGAAAGTACGCACTACAATCGGCTGCACGTGCTCGTACGGACTTCGAACCTGGTGCTTGGCGATCTCCAGGATGCTTCGTTCGGCGTTTCCCAGAAGCGCGGCCGCATTGTCCGGTTCGCCGTAGCCTTGCGGCGCGTAATCGAAACAAGCACCCTTTTGCGTGGAGCGACCTCGAAACTGGCAGGGCGGAGAGCAGGGTGGAGAGCGCCGACAGCGAGCTGAGTCAGGTGGAACAGCGCCGTAACGGCGCGTTTATTGAGGAGCGCTCACTCATCATCGCCTGTTTTGGCGCGCAGCACGCAAGCGTGTTCGAAGCGTGTGGGGCTCGCGTTCGCGCTGGTTCAGCGTTCAGTCGCTTGCTGTTACGCCCCGGCTTTGCGTCGCAGGACGGTGCTCTTCCAGTAGGGCGGGCCGCGGCTGGTGGAGCGTGTAGGAACGTCGATGGGCTCAGAGAGCTTTGTCAGGTAACGAACGACCAGCTGCGACGGTCACGACGACGCCGTTGCGCCTGTGGTCGCGTCCCGAACAGCAGTCGGCGAGAGCAGCGCGAGCAGCTCGTCTAGGCCGACGGTCGCTTGGCCCGTGCCCTCGAGCACGCGGTCCGCAAGATCGCGCTTGTGGGCGTGCAGCGCGAGGATCTTCTCCTCGATGCTGTCGCGCATCACCAGGCGATAGATCGTGACCGGGCGCGTTTGTCCAAGGCGATGTGCGCGGTCTGACGCCTGCTCCTCGACCGCCGGATTCCACCACGGGTCGAGGTGGATCACGTAGTCCGCCGCGGTGAGGTTTAGACCAAAGCCTCCTGCCTTCAGACTGATCAAGAACACCTCGCCATCGCCGCTCTGAAATGCCGCGACCGAACGCTGCCGCGCTGGCGGGCTGCAGCTACCGTCCAGGTATTGATAGCTGACGCCCAACGCCTCCAGGCGTTGACGGACCAGCGCCAAGTAGTCGATGAATTGCGAGAAGACCAAGACCTTGTGGCCACCCTCGCGCAGCTCACTCAGCAGCGACTCGAACACGGCGAGCTTGCTGCTCTCGAGCGCGAGCTCCGGCGCGACGAGCTGCGGATGGCACGCGGCCCGGCGCAGGCGCATGAGCTCCGCCAGCAGCTGCATGCGTAGCTCGCCGGATTCCGGTCGCTTTGCGCTGCCCAGCTTCGCCAGCGCGCGCTCACGCAGCGTACGCTCCAGGGCGCGCTCTTCGTCGCTCGGCTCCACCTGCAAGGTGATCACGGTCTTGGCTGGGAGATCGTCGAGCACTTCGGACTTATGGCGACGCAGCACGAACGGTCGCATGAGCCGCTTGAGCATGTGGCTCGCGCGCCAATCGCCATCGCGTGCGATCGGCTTGGCAAAACGTTCATCGAACACTTGCCGCGACCCGAGTAAGCCCGGATTGAGGAAGTGCATCAGGCTCCAGAGCTCGCCCAGATGATTTTCGACCGGCGTGCCCGTGAGCGCGATGCGGATGTCGGCTACGAGCTGATGCACGGCGCGCGCGCGCAACGTGGCGGCGTTCTTGATGGCTTGGGCTTCGTCTATGACGACGACCCGAAAGTGTTTGTTAGCAAGTTGCGCGATCTCCTGCTGCACCAAGCCGAAGCTCGTGACCAGCACGTCATGGGGCCCCAGCGCCTCGATGGTCGCCGCGCGATCGCCGCCGCTCAGCTCCTGCAGACGCAGCGCCGGTGCGAAGCGACGCGCTTCTTCGAACCAGTTGGGGCACACCGACGTGGGCGCCACGACGAGGCTCGGGCCATGGGCGGCTTCGCTCAGCAGCAGTGCCAGCGCCTGGAGTGTTTTGCCGAGGCCCATGTCATCGGCGAGGCAGCCACCGGCGCGCATGTGTGCGAGCCGGACCAGCCACTCGAAGCCTTCGCGCTGGTACGGGCGGAGCTCGGCGTTGAAGCCGGGCGGGAGGACTGGCGTCGAGCGCTGCGCCTCGCGCGCACGCACGAGCAGCGCGCTTGTGCTTGTGTCGCAACGCAGCTCCGCGTAGTCGTCCGGCGCGCCGGTCAGACTCACCCACAGCGGATGCAGCGCGATCGAATCGCCCTCGACGCGCGCCAGCGCAGACAGCGCGTCCAGGCGTTTTCTGAGCGTGTCGGTGAGGGCCACGAAGCGGTCATCGGCCAGCGCGATGAACCTGCCGCGGGCAGCGGCGTTGCGCGCCAACAGCTCGTGCAAGCTCAGACGCAGCGCTTCATCCACTTCAAGCTCGCCAGAAGCGCGCAGCCAATCCGCGGCTGAAGACAGCGACAGCCGCAGATGCCGGACGTCTCGCTCCGGGGCGAGCCTGAGCGGCTCGCCCTCGGGCCACTCGATCAGCGCCTCGCACGCTTGCAGCTCGCTCAGCAGCTCCAGACAACGCTCGAGCTCAGTGATGTGGGCTTCGTGGTCGCCGCCCATGGCGTCAGCGAGCGTCGGGCAGGCGAGATACAGCGCACGCTGCGCCGCGCGCTCTGCGGCCAAATCCCGCACCGCGCACACCGCCTTTGCGCCTGCATCGCTCTGAACGTGCAGGAAATGTCGCTGGTCCCCTTCGCCCGGGGTGAGCGCGGAGCAAGCTTCGAGCGGCACGACGCAGATGCGGACGGCGAGCCCTGCGCCGCGGCGCCGCATGCGCACGCGCGGCCGCCCATCGGCCACGACCTCCTCGATCTGCTGCGCTGCGATCTCCTGGTCGGCGGTGAGCGCAAAGTGCGTTGCCAGCTTGGCCAGCGTCTGTTGCATGGTGTCGCGCGCTTGGATCGGCAGCTCGACCGGTGCGCGCCGGAACACATCAGCGACACGTCGTTGGGCGTCATCGAGCGTGTACACGACCAGGCGGGCAGCACCCTCGCGCGCGCACACGACCGGCAACGTCAAGAGCCCTTCTGGCGCGAGCGTCAGCGCGAGCGTTTCGCCTCGCGTACGCAGCTCGACGCGACATCTGCCCTCGATCAACTCGAGCGGGGTATTGTAGTTTCCATCAGCGAACACCAGCGGATGCCCGACGAGCTCGCGCGCCGCCGCTGGATCGAGCGAATAGGACACGGAGCCGCCGTAGTAGCCGCCATCCCGAACGCAGCGAACGTGCTGCACCACCCGTCGATCGCCGTCGCTCATCAAGTGGGTGAGATCGCGGGTCTCCGCCAAACGCTTCCACGACACCACTCGCCCGCTCGACCAACCGCTGCCCTGTCGCGACTGCAGCCGCGCCGAAAGCTCGAAGCGGCCGTCGCTGGCGAGCGCGAAGTTCCAGCTCAAGCGCTCCGCGGCGCGGTCTGACCGCTGCTCGCCGCTGTCAGCGGCGATCTCGAGCGCGCGCAAGGTGCGCCGCCAGGGTTCTTCGGTTTGGTGCAAGCGCAGGAGAGGGTGGCTCGTGGCAGGGGACGCCACGGCCTGGAGCGCCTGCGCGAGCCATTCGAAGCCGCCAGCGGTCGCCAGGTTCTGCCAGCTCTGCAGGCGGTCGACGACAGTGCGCGTGAGCGAGCCCGCCTTGATGCGCGTGAGCAGCGCGTCAAACAGCACGGCCTGCCAGCTCGCGCTGCGATCCGCGACCGAGCTCAAAGGCTCCAGGCTGGGCAATGTGCCCAGTTGCGCTTGCAGCGCCATCAGGCTCTGGCCCTCAGCGGCTTTGCGCAGAGTGGGATGCGTGAGCTGTGCATGGGCACACCGCTGCGAAGCCGGATCAGGATCGGTCAGCAACATGAGCACGAGAAAAGGGCTTACGCACGAATCGAGGCCACGCAGACGCTTGCTCGACTTGGTGCGCGTGCGCTCCATCGCCTCGCGGGCGAGGCGGCGGGCCTCCGCGATCTCCCCGCAGCTGAGTGAGGCGAACGCGTGCAGCGCGCTGGCAGCGGCTGTCTCCAGCCCGGCCATCAGCCGCAGCCCGCGTGACGGATCGCCGCGCAGCGCATGAACGAAAGCGAGCTGTTCTCGGACCTGTGCGCCCAGTCGAGCGACTCTCTCGTCCAGCCAATCGAGCAGGCTGGTGGGCAACAGCGCGAGCTGTTCGAGCGCGACCCGTGTGCGCTGCGCGAGGTACTCGTCGAGATAGTCGTCTGGCAACTCGGAGAGCCGTGCCAACGGCGGATGTGCACCGATGCCTGCGACGAGCCAGATCCCGCGCGTTCCGTAGCTGGACCACTTCTCGTAGCCCTGCTTCAACTCGTCACTCAAGCCGAGGTGCAAGCCGAGCGCAAATTCCCGAATCGCGGCGGCCGGCTCGGGGTAGAAAGCGTGTGGCCCGTGCAATGGCTGCTTCCGTCGAACGAGCTCGGCCAGCGAGCGCAATCGATCCTCGCGCTGGGCGTGCGCTAGGAGGGCGTGGCGCGACGCCTCAGCCACGGCAAACATCCGACCGTCGTCGCAATCGTGCACGAGCTCACAGCGACGAAGCCGCCCCAGCACGACTCCCACATCTTGGCTGGAGTACGCACGCGTCTCAGAGCGCCGAAGTCCCGCAACCTTGAGCCAGTCGCTGAGCGCGCTACGCGTCAGCGGCACGGTCAGCACCGCCATCAGCTCGAGAATCGCGAGGTCCTGCTTTTCCACACGGAGCATCAGCTCCTCGACTGCCTGTTGCATGAGCGCCCCTACCGCGCGACACGGCCAGCGATCAAGCACCTGCGGCCCGCGGGCGCCGCAGCGCCCGCGAAACTAGCCGACGCCGACGCCGCAGCGACGTTCGGCGCTATCGCACGAGATCGTCGCGGCAAAGGCGACGCGCACCATGGCTGTGGGCGGCGCTCGTTGCGCTTGTACGCGACGGGTGCGTAGGACGTAGCGCGGCACGTGGGGTCGAGGGCGCCTGCGGGTGTTGCGGCTGCACGTGGAGCAGCCTGGGACGCGCACAGGGGCGTGTCGTGCCCGAGCCCTTGCTCGTAGTGGGCGCCGCCGAAGAACACCTCGGGCAAGTGCGGGTTCAAGACGCCCAAGCGTGGTGGTTCTTGGTAGGAAGCGAGACGGAGTTCCACCGATGAGCCTTCTGAGTCGAATGATGTCTGCTGCCCTGCAGCTGCCGCCCGCACACACCCGTGATCTCGTCGTCGAGCGGAACCTGGCTGTGCCCATGCCGGATGGAACGCTGCTGCGTGCAGACCGCTATGCGCCGCGTGGCAGCTCTGGGCTGCCGGTGGTGCTGATCCGTTCGCCGTACGGGCGCAAGGGCATCATGGCCGAGATGTGGGCGCGTCCGTTCGCAGAGCGCGGTTTTCAAGCGTTGATCCAGAGTGTGCGCGGGACTTTCGGTTCCGCGGGTCGCTTCGATCCGCACCATCACGAACGTGCCGATGGGCTTGCGACGCTGGAGTGGATCAAGCAGCAGCCGTGGTTTGGCGGTGCGATCTTTACGTTTGGGCAGAGCTATCTCGGCTACGTGCAGTGGGCGATCGCGCGCGATGCAGGACCTGAGCTGAAAGCGATGGCGACGCAGATCACGACCTCGCACTTCGCCAACATGACGTACGCGGGCGGATCGTTTTCGCTGCGCAACGCGCTCGGCTGGTCGCGCTTAGTGACGCATCAAGAGCGGCTGATCGCTCCGCTCCTGGCGTTTCGCGAGCTCGGCGCGATGGGCGATCCGCTGCGCGCGGTGTGGCGCAAGCTGCCGGCGCTCGCGACCGCAGATGGACTCGCTGCGGGTCGGCGCGTGCCGTTCTTTCAAGATTGGCTCAAGTACAGCTCGCCGAGCGATCCTTGGTGGCGACCGATCGACTTCCAGCGCAACTTGGCGGAGGTCGATCGGCCCGTGTGCATGGTCGCGGGCTGGGACGACATCTTTACGCCCTGGCAGCTCCAAGACTTCACCATCATGCAAGATGCTGGGCGCGATGTGCGGCTGGTCGTCGGGCCATGGAAACACCTCGATCCGCCGGTGAACTCGTACGGGTTGCGCGAGGCTTTGAAGTTCTTCAATGCTCAGCTCACGGGTGACCGAAGCGCGCTGCGCGAGCTCCCGGTGCGCGTGTACGTGACGGGACAGAACGCGTTCCGAGACTTCGCGCGCTGGCCGCCGCAGGAGGCGCACGAAGCGCGTTTCTACTTGCAGCCCAGAGCGGCACTGTCACCTGCGCTGGCAGTTGCGAGCGAACCTGACAGTTATACTTACAACCCTAACGATCCCACACCCGCGATCGGCGGGCCGACCCTGACACTCGACTCGGCGCGCGTAGACAATGGCGCCTTCGAAGCACGTCGCGACGTGCTCAAATATACGAGCGGCCCCTTGCCACGAGAGCTCGACGTCATCGGACCGATCAGCGCGGAGCTGTATGTCTCATCCGATCGCGCAACCTGCGACTTCTTCGTTCGCTTGTGCGATGTGGATCTGGAAGGACGCTCGACGAACATCTGCGATGGCCTGGCTCGCGTGCGCTTTCCATCGCTCGAAGCGCCGGTAGAAGGCGCACACCGAGTGCAAGTCACCCTCTGGCCCACGGCGCACAGATTCCAAAAAGGCCACCGTCTAAGAGTACAGATCGCAAGCGGAGCCTACCCCCGCTGGGCCATCAACCCCGGCACCATAGAACCTCTATCCGCAACAACCCCTCGCCTCCCCCAACGCCAAAAGATCCACCACGGCCCCTCTCACCCATCAGCGATCGTGCTTTCGGTGGTGTAGTCGAGCGTCACGCTCGAACAGGCGGGTTCAAGCGGCGGATTCAGCTCAACTCGACGTCGTCAATAGGCCTGCACGTTCACTCCCGAAGGAGCATGTATGGGCTTACGAAGTCACGCACACACGTTTGTGCTCGCATCCGAAGGTTGCCTGCTCGCTGCGGGCACGGTGGCTGCGAAACGAATGCGCGGTTATCTCCGAGCTTGTCGTTGGCTTGCTGCAGCGCTTGCTGCTGGATGGCTTGGTAGATGCGGCCTGGCGAGTGCGTACATGAAGAACTCAGGTCCTCTGGTTTGCCGGAAACCTGCGTGTTTTTTCAGCACGTTTGTCGGCTGGCGCAGGACGGGGTAGGGGCTAGGGCGATCAAAGTAGTGCCCCGCGAGGTTCGTGATACACTCTGGCGGATGGACGACGGCGAGGAAGCGCGACGCAGGCGAGCCGAGAAGCGCCGCGAATGGCCGATCCAGAAGTACGCGCTGGGCGCGGAGCCCGAGCTGGATCTAGCCGCTTTGACGCCGGGAGAGCGCGTGGAGATGGTCTGGCGGCTCACCCTCGACTCCTGGGCGACAATGGGCGCCGAGATGCCCACGTACACGCGGGCCGAAGCGCCTGGAAGAGTGATTCGCGGGCGTGCCCGACAGGCCTGAAATCAACGAGGACTTCGCCGACATGCTGCTCTGCCTGCAGCGTGCGGCCGTCGAGTTCGTTCTCGTCGGTGCTCATGCACTGGCGGCGCACGGCATCGCGCGAGCCACGGGTGACATCGACATCTTCGTGCGTCCCTCAGCCGAAAACGCGGTCCGCGTTGTGCAGGCGTTGCTCGATTTCGGTGCACCTATCGCAGCGCACAACGTCGGGACACACGATTTTACGGTACCCGGAACCGTATACCAACTGGGTCTGCCTCCGCGTCGCATTGATCTGCTCACAGAGATCAGTGGAGTGCCCTTCGACGAGGCGTGGAGCTCGAGGCTCGAAGCGAATGTCGGCGGAATGCGGTTAGCCTTCCTCGGCAAAGAAGCTCTGCTCAAGAACAAGCTCGCTGCCGGACGCGACAAGGATATCGTCGATGCCAAGGCGCTCGCGCGCAAGTAACGGATCCAGCGCAGACAAGTACTTCGGTTCACACGCTCGCGTGGGCCCCGAGCAAAACGCCTTGCGGTCGCGTTTGTTCCTGAAGCGCAAATCTGGAGGGGCTTACCGCTTCTGCCAACTCTTTGCTTCGTGCAAGTGATGCCGATCGCAGGCGCGTCTCGCCGCCGATGGCTGCATGCTCGCTGCTGAGGTACCTGATGCGTGGGCACGATGTCGCGAGGCGTGCGCATGCTTTGTCTTTGACCATCAGCTGGATGCGGTTCTTTCGCGGCCGGAGGTCACAACTACTCCAAGAGTTGGTCGACAAGCTCTAGCAAAGGAGCGTGCTATGTCGTCCAAGTCTACTTTCAGTCTGTTGACTGATTGTTGTTTGCTGGTGTTGTGTTTTACGAGTCAAGGTTGCACTGGGGACGCTGCGCTGCAGAAAGAGGCGGCCGCGTTGCGCCGGTCGTTGGAGGACGGCTGCGCGGAGGCGCCAGCGGATGTCGTAGGCGACGTGCTGGCGGTGTTGTCGTCGACCGATCCGCTGGATCCAGCTGAGCCGCAGGCCTATGGGAGCGCGGCCTGCGGCGGCGTTGTCTTTGAGTTCGCGAACCCAGACGAGGAGCCGCTACGGGGCGCCTGGGTGCAAGCCGGTGGCCTGTCGAGCAGTGCTGCTGACGCTCTCGGTCAGGAGCGCTGTTTGAACCGTGAGCTCCAAGCTGACTACTGGGGCTACAAGGACAAGGAGTGGACGAAGCTGTCAGCTGCAGTAGCGTCAGCCACGTTCGAGTCGGAGTCGCAGCTCGGTCCCGCGTATTGCAGCTTGGATGCATTGATGTTGCAGGAAGGAACATTCGAAAAGCTGCGGATCGTGGCACGCGTCAGCCAAGAGTCTGAGACATATCCAATGCACGCATGCGTCTGGTGACAACAGCGAGGCCACCGAACAGGTGTCACGAGAACGTCGATGATGGGCCTGGCCACCAAGCCCACGACGCAGTGCTGCCGAAGTGCTCCAGTGCTTGGAGCCTGCTGCCAAGCACTTGACTTACCTCCGCAGCGTCGTTTGTATACCAGCTCGGCCAGCACGCATCGTACGTGGTGATCTCTACGGGCTCGTCTATGTCGACGTGCATCGCGCTTCGACGTCACATCAATCTGGCGCTGCGGGACGTTGTGCAGTGTCGTTGATGCTGGCTTCGAGGCGCAACTTCGGGAACATATCGATCGCGGTGGCGAGCTCTTCGGGTGTGAGCTCGAGATAGGTCGCCGCAGCTTCGAAGCGGTTCAGCGGAACGGCCCGAAGCGCGACGCCGAACCAGGCGACGGCCGTTACGATTCCACGAACCACTGTCGAGTCGGTCATCACTGCGATGCGCACGTCGGCCTTGTTGGCGGACAGGATCGCCTGTCGCTGCTTCGCGGTCGGTCCGCCGCCGCGCGACTCGATCAGTACGCGCTGCTGCTGTCCATTGCGCCTAACGCCGAGCGCGACCCAACGACTCCATTCATCGTCCGTTGGCGCTCCGCCGCAAAGCACAGCGAGATACAGTCGGTCTCGGGCCCACATTGCCATCGCCATCGCGGCGCCTCTCGTTGTATCGATCAGAGTGGGCGTGTCGGCGCGGTCGCGTCAATCGCCTGCTGTGTGCAGCCGGCGTGTTGATGCGCACGCGCCGCAAACCCTGCCTACGCAGGCGCACAGCGCGGCTGAGCACATACCGCCCGACCGACCGTGTCGATGCTACTGCTGCGACTGCCGGTGCGACTTCTCGTCCGCTTATCTTGCGTGTGACCCCAGAGTGAGTGTCTTGAGTCGAGCGAGGTCCTTGCGGTTCGCGCGGCGCATCGCCGCCTCCATAAGCGGCGCGGCCACGCTCGCGAAGCCACTCGGCTCACCATGATTACGGAGCCGCATTCTCGTGGCGCCGCCATCAGCGGCGTTCCACTCATACGTAGTCTCCATCGGGAATGGGCCTTCCGACGTTGTGGTCATCGCCATCCGAGGTCGTCATGCGTGGCCCACGACCGCGCATGAGCACGAGCTTGAGCGGCGCGTGAATCTGGTCGACCGAGACGGACCAAGGTCGCTCCCAGCGGACGGCCGACGCGCTCAACACCATGCCCGAGCGCAGCACCGTGGAGGTCGTACAACCCGAGCGCCTCATGAATTCCCAGCGCAGTCTGCGCTCCACGGGACTCAGCTCCTCCACCCTCGACGAGCCCGCCGTCACGTTCCTCGAAAACTGCTGGAGATCACGCGCGGAGGTTTCGATCGTTGGGGACACAGGCCGGGAATCCTACAGCCCACCGCGCGGGTCAAGCCCTGCTGCAGGGCGCCCGTCGAGGAGCGCACGCGCGTAATCGCCTTACTACCCGGCCTTCGCAGGTCCGTCACTCACACATCGCGCCGTAGGCATCGGCGCACCGTTTGTGGTAGGCGATAGGTCATGCTCGTACGTGAAGATCTCCACGCCACGAAGTCAGCCGACCCGATCGCGAAGGTGCGAAAGCTGATCCGACGCAAGACCAGCGAGCGAGACCGACTGCTCCAAGAGATCGCACAGTGTGAGACGGCGCTGATGCCGATGCGGCAGCAGCAACTCGCCATGGCCGCGATCGACAATGAGATCCATCAGCTGTTCCGCGTTTTGCTCGCCAAGCCCGAGCTGAGCAAACGTGCGCAGCGTGAGATTCGAGGCGTGTACGAGGGGTTGCAGGCCGATCAAATCATCTCGATCGATCCCGAGTGGGCCCGCGAGCGCGCGAGCCTCTGCGCTTGTCCGGCGTGCTCGGCGCTTCGCGACGAGGTCGCTGAGCCCCGCACGCAGGAGCTAGAGGAACCGGACAGTGATGGGCCAGAACCCCGACGAGCCGAGCACGAACAGCGCACGCAGCAGCGTCCAGAACGTGAAGCCAGCGTTCGGGCTCTATACCACAAGCTCGCGCTCCGCTTTCACCCTGACCGCGCCGCCGACGACGCGCGCCGAGCCGAGCACGAAGCCGTGATGCGAGACGTCAACGACGCCTACCACGGCGGCGACACAGAGCGACTCCTCACGCTTAGCCGGGAGCTGGGTATCGAGGTGGGCGACCTTCAAGGTGGCCATGGGCTCCTCGGCGAGCTTGTTGAGCAGTACGAACGAATCAAGGCCGACGTACGAGAGCTTCGCAGCTCACCGCTTGGCACACTCGTCGCGGAGATGCGTCGTGCGCGCCAGCGCGGCTATCGTTCGCCGATCGATGGCTTGGACGAGCAGGCCGAGGTCGCGCTGGAGCAACTCTCCGGAACGCGAGATTTCGTGCGCGACTTCGCGCAAGGCAAGATCAGCTTGAAGACGTTCTTGCGCGGGCCAGAGCTCGATGAGCTCGATGAGCTCGGCGATAGCGATGAGCTGTTCATCGAGGTGCTCGACATGGTCGAGCAACTCGATCGCGCCGTGCGCAAGTCCAACCAGTCAGCGCGCTCGAAGTCGCGACGAGCTCCGAGGTAGGGCTGCGCCCGGCGGAGCTAGACGAGTTCGTCGCGGCATTCGAGCACGATCATGGACGCCGTGGCCGCACTCCCGAGCTAGCCCAGGTGGACCCACGCCGACACGAGGATTTTCAAGCAGTTCGCGGGAGGCCGGAAGTGGCCGGAAAGACAAATGGTTGAAGCTGCTGAGGTGAGCGATGTGATGTTGTTCGTGATTGGCCAAGCAACGTTATCCTGACGCGGCTCGGATTGCGGCTTCTCAAGCCAGCAGCATCGATTCCTGCCTGTGTAGCGACCATTGAAAGCCCAGCAGGCAGTTCTGCTAGTCCCTGTATTTCTTCACTCGGGCGAACCAAGTCTTCACTGCGGCGAGTTCTTTCTCCATCTCGTCCAACGAGGGCGGCACGTAGTTGAGAGCGACGCTCTTGTCGTGGCGGCGCGCCCACCGTGAAACGGCCGTGTAGCTCGTCTGGAATTCGGTATCGTCCTGTTCGGTGACTCTGGCAAAGACCTTGAACTTCGCTGGCCTGACTTCCTGGCTGCCAAGTTCAAAGAGCTGACCGGCGACCTCATGGTTGACCAGCCGCTCCCACGTCTCGGAAACGCGACCAGCCCAGTCGGATATCTCGCGCTCCCGCATGTCCTGGTCCCAAGTCGCTTCCGCCTTTCGCATGCGCGCAAGGTCGCTCTGAAGATCATTGAGGCGAGCGCCTGCATCCTTGGCCTTCCATGGGTGCTTGTTGCGGCAGACACCTGGCTCCTTGGTTCCGCGACGCTCGATCGCCCGTTCCACGACATCGACGCCGAGACGTTCGGCGCTCGCCTGTAGATCCGTGACGAAAGAGAGATCGTGCGTGAAGACGATAACCTGCCTTTCAGCAGCAAACTCGCAAAGTCGGTTGGCAACATTACCGCGTCGGACGTGATCAAGGGAGCAGACCGGGTCGTCCAGGACGATTGCCGATGCCGAACCGTCCAGGGCAACCTCGGTAAAGAATCCTGCGAGCCCGAGGGCGGTCTGTTCTCCCTCACTCAAGACCTGAGGGAGCGTCGTCTTCTGCATGGCACCGAGCAAGCTCGGTTGATGACGCAGCGTCCCTTTTTGGCCCCCAAGGTCCTTCAGTGTGACGCGCTCCAACTTCAGCCGGTCAGTTTCGCGAGTGAAGCGGTCGCGCATGATTTCGGTCACATACGTCCTCGTAAGCTCAATCGCTTTCCGAGTCACCGCGTTGGTGCTCGCGTCCGTCTTAGCGCGCTCGATTCGCTCCAGTGCCTGCAGGCGTTGAACCTCTTCGAAGATCGCAGTGCGGCTCTCGGTCAATGATTTCCGCGCCTCCAGGTCTTCGCGCTCAGATCGCAGCACCAAGATCTGTTCGTCAAAACCGGTGACAGGCATTTCGGTGACACGATGCTGAACATCCGCGATAGCGTGACGCAGCGCCTGCAGCTCGGGTTCGGTGGCGAGTCGGGAGACCGTGGTCTCATCGACTAGTGCATCCCGCCGCTGCTCAATTGCGTTGAGCGCTTCGACGCATTTGGCGATCAGCTCGCGGTGCGTGAAAGCGACTCGCGCGAGCGTCGTTTGTATTGTCGCAGGCCTCACCTCGATCGCACTGAGCGACCTCAGCGCAACCCGCAAGGCTTCCTGGGCATCCCGGACCTGTCTCTGCGTCTCATCTGCGACGAACTCTTCGAAGCGTACGAGCCGCTTCCTGGCAGCTTGTTCAAGTGGTTGTTGGCACAGCACGCAGTGCTCGTTAACCGCACAAGGCGTCCTCAGATCATGCGTCTGTGTGGCTGCAAACATCCGCGCAGTTTCCCAGAGCTGGCACCAAGCCTGTGATCCAACGCCTTGCACCGCCTCATTACCGAACTGTTCAGCGGCAAGGGCCGCCGCTTGAGATCTCTTTGCAAGTTCGTCGCGAACGCGTCTTACCTCAACCTCGACGTCCTCGTTCACTAACTGCGCGCAAGACGTGATATGGATGGCGATCTCGGATAAGTCGCCAGCCAGCCTCGTAAGGGTGCCGCGCTCTTTCTCCAGATCCGTCGCGAGGAGGCGCCCCTCCTCCACTCGCAGCCGTTCAATCTCTTCGTCGAAACCTGCGGGCAGAGCACATGCGGTGTCGATGTCGAGCGCAGTTGTGCTGTGCGTCAGACCTAGTATGAATGCTGCCGCAGGCGTCCCATCCTTGACGCGGGGTAGTGACTTCACCGGCACCTGAAGTTGGCTTGCGCGCCAGTCGAGATGCGCCCGCACGCCGTCAAGCGCGCGAATCAGAGCCTCCAACAGATGAGCGGCGGCGGGTCGGTAAGTTGCCTCCGCTTCCTTGGCGACGTACGCATCTCGGCAGGCATTATCGAAGAACCTCACGCTCAAGAGATCAGGGTCATCCGCAGTGGGCCACGCGATCTGGCGCTGCTCGCTGCCGACCATGATGTCAATCGCGGCGGACCCTTCTAAGTGTGGACCAAAGACGTTCGGCAGGATCGCTTGGTCGCGATGGCGCGCACGCACCATGTTCTTGATTAGCCGTGCGTACCCCGACTTTCCGCAGGCGTTGTCGCCGTACACGAGCGTCAGGCCTCGTTCACCAAACGACAAGAATTGGTCGGCGACGAGTGCGTTGATGCCCACGAGATTTCCGACGCTGCGGAGGGCGACGGGCCGCGCCAAACCATCGCTCGCTCGTAAGTCTGCAGCCGTGAATGCGTTCCCCGCAGACGATGCGCCGGAGCAAAGCGCGTCCCCAACTTGTGCGTAATCGTCCGGCCCCAGCTGCTCGCCACGTCCGAGCCGACCTAGCAATGTCCGCTGCCACGCTGGACGCTCATTCGCCCATCCAAGGATCGCCTCATCAATCGACATCTCCACCCCTCCATGCGCCTGCAGTTCGCGCGTTATTTGGGAACGGACGGGAGACGCCCGCCGGCCTGCTAGCCGTTGACCAGCAACGGGCGTTGCCCATGGTAGCGCGGGCTCGTCGCAGATTTTGAATGTAGGTCAGCCTGAAGGAGTTCGGCCACAGCATCCCACCCAGACAAAAGAGTGTTGCGGAATTCCAGCCCCTGTGGCCTCCGACGGAGGTAAGGAATCGTCCGTGGATTTCAGTCATTCAGAGCGCGCGATCGCCGTCGGAATCGGGCAACGCCTTCGGAGTTTGCTGCGAGTCGACCAACACGAAAAGCTAGCTTCCTTGCTGGCTCCGTTCGTCGGCCCAACACCCGCGGGCGCGCCTTTCGTCGGCGCAACATCCGCGGACGAGGCAAACACGCGCGGCAACTTCTTCGAGCTTCGGTTGCTCAACTCGCTGAGCGACTTGGACCTGCAAGGCATTGAGCTTGATCACCGACCGCCTGGACTTAGCACGAATAACAACGTCGACTTGTTCTGCCCTGGCCGGCAGTTGGCAGTCGAGGCGCAGTGCAATCGCACGATCCAGGTCCCATCGTTCCAGATCGGCAGCAATAGGGTTTCGCACCAGCGAATCCAATCGATCGTCCACGAGCACGTTTACGCGACTACGGACGTGGCAGAAGATCAAGCGCAGTCGCTTCTTGCCATGGTGAACAGCAAATGCGCGAGCAAGCACTTCGATCAGCTGACCGCACCTGTATGGCTCATCACGGAAATCTTTGAGGGTGACTACTTTCGGAACTTCACGTCCGCGTCGGAGCACGACCATCAAACGCGACTGTGCTGGTACTTCCTGCGCGACGCTGCGAATGCGCCACGAGTTCCTCTTCGCGGGGTGCACGAGTCCAAGTGGCCTCAAAACGTTCTCGAAAAATGCCCGTATGTGCGCTTTGCCTTTTCCGAATACGCCGAGTCAGATCGGCTGACGCATCTATATGTGATACCCCGCACCGAAGCGGACCGACACGGATCTGCCGACCTCCACGCGGCCCTCGGCGTTAGTGTGGAGGTTCTCAACGCCCAGTAATGCCGCCGCGGTGCTGCCCCGCCGCCGGGTCCCCTCAGAGTACGACCGTATGCGGCGAAGTCGCATAGCCCTCTCTGATGGGGCAGAGACCGGGCCCACGCCCCAGCGCTCCGGTTCTGTCACGCCAAGCGGTGCGTGCACTTTCGCTCTAGGGCAAGAAGCGGGCGTTGCGGTACGTTTCGCCGTTCTGGCGGCACGCCGCCTCGCCGTCGGCCCCAGCGACCATGCGCACGAGGGGATCCGGCCAGACAGCTCCCCCGAATGGCTGACGCGACTACGAAACCTAACCTGCGCACGGTCCTCGAAGCGCTAACGCGCGAACGTCTGCTCGATCTCGGTCGGGTCACCGGCACCGGATTGACCGATGCCCGTGGCAACAAGCGCGATCTCGCGAATTTCCTTGCCGCGGCGCTCGGAGACGCGCGTTTTCCGACGGTACTCCGCGAGCTGGCACGCGACGAGCTCCGGGCCGTCTGCCGCGCCCACGGAATCGCAGACGACGGGCCACGCCGCGCCGACATCGCCGCGCGCCTGCTGGGCGCGGCTGGCTTTGGCGACGCCACAACACCAAGCATACCGCCGCGGATCTTCGCACACTCGGGCGTTCCACACCCCGGCCAGGTGCTCGTCGCGCGCGGGCGGCAGTGGTTGGTGGAGCGCATGGTGCCGGGTGAAGATCATGAGTCACCCCTTCTGTCGCTGGCCTGCTTGGACGACGATTCTCCCGGCCAACGGCTTGAGATCTTGTGGGACCTAGAGATCGGCGCCCGGATCATTGATCCCCAGACGCAAGGTTTGCCTCCACCGGCCGAGCTCGATGCACCCGCACACTTCGGAGCGTACCTCCACGCCTTGAAGTGGAGCGCCGTGAGCGCGGCAGACGCAACGCGCTTTCAGGCGCCGTTTCGTGCCGGCATCAAGTTGATGGCGCATCAGCTCACGCCGTTGATGAAAGCGCTCGAGCTGCCGAGAGCCAACTTGTTCATCGCCGACGACGTCGGCCTGGGTAAGACCATCGAGGCCGGGCTCGTGCTGCAAGAGCTCATCCTGCGCCAGCAGGCAGGCTTCGTTCTGATCATCTGCCCGGCTTCTGTCAGTCTGCAATGGCGCGATGAAATGTTGCGCCGTTTTGGCTTGCGCTTCGAGGTGATGAGCCGCGCGTTCCTGGCCCAGCGGCGACGAGAGCGTGGTTTCGGCGTCAATCCGTGGGCCACGCACAACCGTTTCATCATCAGCTACCCCCTCATTCGCCGTCCTGAATATCGTGATGTCTTGCTCGCGCATCTCGGGCACCGCGCAGAGAAGGGATTGCTGATCGTCGACGAAGCTCACGTGGCAGCGCCCGCTGCCGCAAGCAAGTACGCCGTGGACAGCGAAACCACTGCGACGCTGCGCGACCTCGCTCCCAAGTTCGACAACCGCTTGTTTTTGAGCGCAACCCCACACAATGGGCACTCCAACTCGTTCAGCGCGCTGCTCGAGATCCTCGACCCAGTGCGGTTCACTCGCGGCGTCACAGTCTCTGATCCCGCCTCGCTCGAGCCGGTGATGGTCCGTAGACTCAAGCGCGACCTGCGCCAGCTCGGTGTCGACCATTTTCCCGAGCGCATTCTTTGTCGCCTGGAGCTGACGCACGGAGCATCCGGTTGGGATGTTGAAGCAGAGCGCTACAGCGCTGAGGAGCGGCGTCGCGAACCGAGCACAGCTCTCGCGCAAGGCCTGGGCGGCGACGACGCGGAGCTGCAGCTGACGACATTGCTCGCTCGCTACACCGAGCTCTGCGCACCCGCCAAAGGTCAAGGCCGGCTGGTGTTCATCAACCTGCAAAAGCGACTACTGAGTGGGCCCGAAGCATTTGCACGTACGCTCGAAGCGCACGTTCAGAAGATCGAACAGCGCGGTGGACTGAAGGTCCGCGCGGACCAGCTGCAGCTCGATGTGCCGCTCGATCCAGAGACTTATGGCGAAGACGATGACGCTCTGGCCGCCGAACAGGACGCGGCAGTCGCAGCTGCAACTGCGCTGCTGCCGACTCCAAGCGAAGAGGCGCTCGCACTGCTCAAGAAGATGCGTACTTTGGTCGAACGCTCGCGCCGCGTACCGGACGCGAAGGTGCGCGCGTTGTTCGCCTGGATGCGAGTGCACATGTGCCCAGCGGTCGGCACCAACACCTCGAGCAAGGCAGACAAACAATGGACTGATCGGCGCGTGATCTTGTTCACGGAGTACGCCGACACCAAGCGCTACATCACCGAGTTGCTCAACGAAGCGCTGGACGGCACCGAACGTGGAGACGAGCGGATTCTCGCGATGCACGGCGGGATGGGGGATGACGCCCGTGATGAGGTGCAGCGTGCATTCAATACACCACCAAGCCAGCATCCGGTACGCATCCTGATCGCAACCGACGCGGCTCGTGAAGGCGTCAACTTACAAGCCTATTGCGCTGACCTGTTCCATATGGACGTGCCGTGGAACCCGTCCCGTATGGAGCAGCGCAACGGCCGCATCGATCGCACATTGCAGCCTGCGGATGAAGTGCGCTGCCATTACTTCGTGTACGCGCAGCGATCTGAAGACTGCGTGCTCGACACGCTCGTACGCAAGATCGACAAGGTGCGCGCGGAGCTGGGCTCTGTTGGTGCGGTCCTGTTTGACTCTCTGGAGCGAGCGCTCGAGGATGGGATCACGCAGGGCGCCGCAGCTCGAATCGAGCAGGTAGGCACGGACGAGAAGTCCGCGACCGCAGAGCTGGAGCTAGAATCGCAGAGAAAGCAACTCGACAAGCTGCAGGCCGAGATTCACCGCGCCGGCCAACGCCTCGACCGCTCCGCACGAGCCCTCGAAGTCGCGCCGGACTCGCTAAGGGGCGTCGTTGACATCGGTCTACGTATGAGCGGGTCGCCAGGGCTACGAGAAGGGCCAAAGACCTCAGCCGCACGGCAAGCATACGTGCTGCCGACGTTGGACCGCTCGTGGGACGTAACGCTCGACACGTTGCGCCCAACGCGTGGACGGAAGGAGCCCTTCTGGGAGTGGCGGAAGAAGCCGCCGCGCTCGGTCACCTTCGAGCCACTCGCTACGCTCACCGAGGAGGCCGAGCAACTGCACCTCGCGCATCCGCTCGTGCGACGCATCCTCGATCGCTTTGTCGCGCAGGGCTATGGCGCGCATGATCTCTCGCGTGTTTGCGCTGTCATTGTGCCCGCCGAGAACGTAGCGCGCGTGCTCGCGTATGCACGGCTCACGTTTTTTGGCCATGGCGCTGCACGCCTCCATGACGAGCTTGTGACCGTGGCCGCCCCGTGGACACCCGGCGAGCCCGTGCAACCCTACAAGGACCCAGCGACTGCAGCGCGTGCGCGAGACGTCACCGAGCGCGCACTGGCTGCGGCGTCGGCCGCACTGGTCGGGCGCGTGGCTGAGCAAGCAAGGCAACAGGCGCCCGCGCTGTATCGCACCCTGTGGCCCCACCTCGAGGACGAAGGCGACGCAAGGGCCACCGACGTGAAAGCAGGCCTCACACGGCGCGCGCGCAAGGAAAGCGAAGAGCTCCGCGCATTGCTCCAGCGACAACGCACCGCAGTCGGCGCGGCCGAACAGGAGCTTCGTCAGCTTGCCTTGTTCGAAGTGCACGACAAAGAGCAGCGCCGGCAAGTTGAGCTCGACATCTCCCACCTCGAGTCCCGCGCAAAGCAGTTTGCGCGCGACTTGGATGAAGAGCCGAAGAAGATTGAGGCGCTCTACGCGGTCGAAATGGTGCGTCTGTCGCCCGTGGGTTTGGTGATCGCCTGGCCGGAGGCGATGACATGAGCAGCCAAGACGTTCAGGCGCGCTTTCACGAGGAATGGCTCGGGCTGGCGCAGCCGTACGAAGGCATGGTGTTTTCGGTGCCGGTGCTTGCAGGCGCTCAGATCATGCCGGAGATCGGCGCAGAGCTCTCCGCGCGCTTCAAGCAAACATTGGTGGCGCCCAAGGGTGATGAAGTACCTGGGCACATCGGCGATCTTCAAGGATTCTTCGAGGACTTTCTGGGCTATCAGACGCCTGGGATGATGGTGGCACGTGCAGCACTGCCAGCGGATCTGCGCTTCTATGCCCAAGAGGGCCGGCAAGAGATCCGCCCGAGCTTTGTCGTTGCGCGCGGGCCATTCGATGTGGCCGCGACAGCTGCTATGGATGACTTGTTTGCGGGCTTCGGTTCGGAAAGCGCCGCCGCTGAGGTGACTCAACCCAACGCATCCGCAAGCGACAGCAGTCCCTACGTCGCGCTCGTCTGGGATTTGCGCGACGACGCAGGCCAAGCAGGCCTTGGCCTGTCACTCGACAAGCCTGAAGAGCTGACGGGAACTTGGCGCTATCCACCCACGGCTAAGTTCGAGCGGCTCTTGCGTCATACCGGCGTACCGGTGGGCTTGCTGTGCAACGGTTACGATCTACGCCTGATCTATGCACCTGCGGGCGAGTCGACCTCGCACCTCACGTTTCGTACGGCGGACATGCAGCAGCCCTCGGGTCGCCCGGTGTTGGCGGCATTCGAACTCTTGCTCAACGCCAAGCGCACATATACGGCAGCCGAGGTCTTCACGTTTCCCGGCTTGCTGCGAGAAAGTCGACGCCGCCAGGCCGACGTCACCAAAGACTTGGCTGAGCAAGTGTTCGCGGCTGTGGAGCTGCTGCTCGAGGGTTTCGAGCAGGCTGCCGCGCGGGATAGCGCCGAGGGTCGCATCAACTGGCTGCGCGAAGCGCTCGAAGCGGACGACGACCATTTGTACCAGGGCGTGCTCAGCGTCGTGTTGCGCCTGGTGTTTCTGCTCTACGCCGAAGACCAAGGCCTATTACCCACCAGCAATATCACATACGCGCGCCATCTAAGTGTCCAGGGCCTCTACGATGACCTGGTCGATGACTCGGGCATGCACCCCGAATCCATGCACCACCGCTTCGGTGCCTACGGCCGATTGCTCGCACTGTTTCGCGGGATGTTCCTGGGCGTCGCGCACGGCGAACTACAACTGCCACCACGTCGCGGCAAACTGTTCGATCCCAGCAGCTACCCGTTTCTCGAGGGCGGCCTGCCGGGGAGCACGGCCGCGATCGTCCTACCGGACGCACGTGCCGCGGTGCAGCCGCCGAGCGTGGATGATGGCGTCGTGCACGCTGTACTGCATCGCCTGATTGTGTTCGAAGGCCAGCGGCTGAGCTATCGGGCGGTCGATGTCGAGCAGCTCGGCGCGATCTACGAGTCGTTGATGGGCTACCATGTGCTGCGCGTGGAGACAGAAGCGGTGCGCTTCGGTTCGCATCGCGTCTGGGTCGAGACGGGCATGTTGCGCAAGCAGAAGCCGGCCGAGCGCAGCAAGTCGCTCAAGGAAATCTGCGGTCTGAGCGCGGCGCAAATCGCGAAGGTCGAAGCCGCCCTCCAAGGACACGCCAGTGAAGCCGCCCTCGCGGAAGCGCTGAACGAGCTGTCGCCCGGCAAGAAGCACGAGAAGGCGACGCGGCACCACGCACCAGCCGGCAAGCTCGTGCTGCAGCCAGGAGACGAGCGCCGTCGCTCAGGCAGTCACTACACCCCACGTTCACTGACCGAGCGCATCGTGCGTCGCACACTCGAGCCGCTCTTGGCCTGCTTGGGCGCGGAGCCGAGCGAGCCGCAGCTGCTCTCCCTCAAGATTTGTGATCCGGCGATGGGATCGGGCGCGTTCTTGGTGGAGGTTACGCGCCAGCTCGCGGACCAGCTCGTGGCCACGTGGACTCGCGAGGGTAAGCTGGCCGCGCTGACCGAAGAATTCGACGACGCTCACCTGCACGCGCGCCGGCTCGTGGTTCAGCGCTGCGTGTACGGCGTCGACAAAAATGCTGCGGCAGTCGAGCTCGCGAAGCTCTCGCTGTGGCTCATTACGCTCAGCGGCGAACTGCCGTTTACGTTTGTGGATCATGCGCTACGCCATGGCGACTCGCTCGTGGGCCTGAACATTGAGCAGATCACTAGCTTTCACTGGAAGCCCGACAAGCAGGTGCCGCTGTTCAAGCAAGTGCTCGAAGAGTCGCTCAATGAAGCGCTCGAACACCGCGGCGAGCTGCTCGACTTGGCAAAGAACGAAGACGCGCGCAGCCAGGAGCAAAAGCGGCGGCTCTTGGATCATGCTGACCACGCGACGGAACGTGTGCGGTTGGTGGCGGATCTGTGCGTGGGCGCGTTCTTCGCCGCTCCGACCGACAAGGCGCGTGAGACCGAGTGCAAGCGGCGCATGATGTTGGTGGAGCAGTGGTTGGCGGGCGATGAGAGTGCGGAGCCAGAGCTGCGCGGTATGGCCGTGGAGATTCGAGCGCAGCACGCGCCGTTTCACTGGTGGCTGGAGTTTCCCGAGGTGTTTTATCAGGCGCGACCGGATCCATTGTGCGGAGGGGCGGTCAATGGAGCAGCGTTCATGGACGGCTTTGTTGGAAATCCGCCCTTTGCCGGCAAGAACAACATTGCGGACTCGAGTGGGCCCGTCTACCTCGACTGGCTGAAGGTTGTTCACACCGGCGCTCACGGCAACGCAGACCTCTCCTCGCATTTCTTTCGTCGGGCGGCGACCTTGTTGGGAGAACACGGCAGCTTCGGCTTGATCGCAACGAACACGATCGCCCAGGGCGACACCCGCGCGACCGGAATCAAGGCGCTCATCGCGGATCAATGGACGCTGTATGACGCAACTAACTCAATGCCTTGGCCGGGGGCCGCAGCCGTCACTGTGAGTGTGGTGCACGGGAGTCGCGGGCTTCCGAGCAGCGACCTTCGTCGTGCGCTTGATGGACAGGTCGTGGACAGCATCAACTCGCGCCTACGTCCGAAACCAGAACGCCAAGATGCTGGGCCCTTAAAAGCGAATGATGACTGCTCATACCAGGGCAGCATCGTTCTCGGAATGGGCTTCACGCTGGCGCCGGAGGAGCGCGACGCGCTTGTGAGCGCTAACCCGAGCAACGCGCAGCGCATCTTTCCCTATCTCGGCGGGCAGGAGGTGAACACTTCACCAACACAGGATTTCGATCGCTACGTGATCAGCTTTGGCGAAATGTCGCTCGAGCAAGCCGAGGCGTGGCCCGATTTGATCGCGATCGTGCGCGAAAAGGTGAAGCCTGAGCGCGACCAGAACAATCGCGACGTGCGGAAAAGATACTGGTGGCGCTTCGCCGAGACGACACCGGCGCTCTACGCAGCCCTCGCCCCGCTGAAGCGTTGCTTGGTCACCTTGTTTACATCGAAGCACTTAACGATTTCGTTTGTCGATACGTCATGCATTCTCGCGAACACTCTCTACGTCTTTCCTCTCGACTCGCACACTGCCTTCGCCGTGCTGCAATCCCGCATCCACGAGCCCTGGGCACGGCTGCTGTCGTCTTCGATGAAGACAGACCTGCGCTACGCCGCAAGCGACTGCTTCGACACCTTCCCCTTTCCACTGCCCAGCCCTCGCACCGTGTTACCCGCAGTCGAAGCGGTCGGCGAAGCACTTTACGAAGCACGCGCCCGCTTTATGCTCGAGACCGACCAAGGCCTCACCAAGACATACAACGCCTTGAAGGACCCAAGCAGCACGGACGAACGCGTGCTCACACTGCGCCGCCTACACGAAGCGATGGACCGCGCCGTGCTCGACGCCTACGGCTGGAGCGATCTACCCGTGCCGCCTTTCTGCCCGCTAAGCACCGCGGACAAGGCTCACCTCGCTGCGTTCGAAGACGAAGTGATCGATCGGCTCTACTTGCTCAACGCCGAGCGCGCGCGTGAAGAGAAGCGGCTGGCGTTGGGCACGAAGCCGAAGGGCAAGACGGGCAAAGGAAAGGCCAAGAAAAAGAACAACGAGGATCCTCAACCAATGCTGCGTGCGCTGGGCGACGCGGACGACAACGACAGCCAGTCCTGAACCAGCTCACCTCAGCATACTTGCGCCGGACGAGTAGCCCTATCTCCTTGAAAACACAGGCCTCGCTGCGCAGGATAGTTGTGTTTGCGTCGTACTAGGTTGCGTTTGCGTCGATTACGCGACACCCTGTCATTGGAGGTTTCGTCATGGAAGCCGCAGCCCACACAATGGAAGACTTGATCCGCCGGATGACCCCGGTCGCCGCACCGCCCGAACAGCAGGCACAGGTTGCCGCACTGTCCAAGGCACTCGAAGGAATGATTCACCCGCGGCAGCGGCGAGCACCCAAGTGCCAGCTCCTCGGGCCACAGGGGGAAAGCATCGCTTTGCCAGAATCGATATTCTATGTACTCGAGCGCGTCGCGGAAGTGCTGGCACGCGGCGACTCGATCACAGTCGTGCCCGTTGGCCGCGAGGTCACCACGCAGCAGGCAGCCGATCTTCTTAATGTGTCTCGCCAGTACGTCGTGCGCCTTCTCGACGAGGGACGCATCGCGTTCCGCAAGACCGGAAAGCACAGGCGGCTGCGGATCGAGGACGTCCTCCAGTTCAAGGACGAGCGCGACAAGGATCGGCGCGCAGGTCTTCGCGAGCTGTCTCAGATGACTCAAGCGTTCGGCGGCTACGATTCCGAGCTGAAGTAGTAGGCTTCAGCTTGAGGCTTGATGGTCCCGGCGCCTTTCATCGTCGTCGTCGACGCGAACGTTCTCTTCCCGCTCACGCTGCGGGATACGATTCTGCGCGCAGCTGCAGCTGGTTACTTTCAGCTTCGCTGGAGCGCGGAAATTCTCAATGAGATGGAGCGCAACTTGATCGCGACGGGCGCGATTCCCTCCGACAAAGCCGCACGACTACGCGCGACCATGGAGAAGTACTTTCCCGAAGCAGAGGTCACGGGCTACGCATCGCTCGCTGCAGGCCTACTGAACGATGAAAAGGACCGCCACGTCGTCGCTGCTGCCGTGAAGGCCGGCGCTCAAGTGATCACAACATCGAACCTCAAGGACTTCGCACCGCTCCCTGACGGCCTTGAAGCGCAGTCACCGGACGAGTTCCTGTGCAACCTCTTCGACCTCGATCCGAGGGGCTTCGTCCAGCTGCTCTGCGAGCAGTCAGCCGATCTCGTGAAACCGCCCGTCACTTTCGACGAGCTGCTCGAGCGCCTTGCGCGTGTCGCGCCCGACCTCGTCGCCGCCGTGCGCCAACACGTTCCGCCAACCGACCCAACTTGAGTGCAGCGGCAAAGCCCCGTGTTTCGTCAACGCTCTCCACCCGCGCGGACTCCACGACGACCCGATACCCAGGGCTCGGCTCTCTTCTCGGTGCGATCCCTGCCAGTCGGGCCGCGTACAACGGTGGCCCAGCACACACACCACGGCTGCAGATGCAGGCTGCTACTGCCACAAAACGATTGTAACCACCCGCAGTTACGTGGCCAGATCGCCTGGCCATGGATCCACTATCTGTCCGCAGCCGCATCGTCGAAGCGCTCGAGGCCGACCTCGTCGGCCCATTCCTGCCCGATGGTCATCCAGGCGCCGGCGTAGAAGTATTGCCGTTGCCGCCGTCGCGTTGGTACCTCACGGGCTTCCTTGCTCCGCACACGAGCCGCGCACCGGACCCAGACGATCAAGACAGCAAGGGTGAGCTGGTCGCCGGAAGCGAGAGCCAGGCTGAAGACGCTGGGAGCGAAGAGCCGGAGCCCAAACGGCCGCAGCAGTTCCCCGCATCCATGGGCTTGTCGGTCTTCCTGCCGCCTGCTGAGGCAGGCGTACCTGATCAGATCGAGGTCGAGGTTCGCTGGGCAGACTACGACAAAGTGGAGGTAGGCGAGGACAGTGATGAAAAGGTCACGCCGGGTTGGAAGCGGGTGCCACGCGGCCCGTACACGGTGAACGTGCCGCTCGACCCCAAGGCACTTGCCTGCCGCGAAGGTGTCCGCTGGCCCGAGAGCACTGGACTATGCTTTCGCGGTGAACTGCGCCAGACCGACATCGATGGGCTGCCCGCTGGCACACGCGTGTTGAGCCTGTTTCTCGTCAACGATCGTTCTGCAGTCGAACGTGATCGCGACCTTAGTTTCGCCTTCCAAGTGCGCTTCACGCTCCGCTACCCGCGAGGCTTCGTTTCGCGCCCTAATCGCAGGGGCGAGGCTGCCGACGACGACGACCCTCGGGTGCTCGCACTCATGTTCCGCGATCGCTTCGAATGGGCGGTCGGCCACAACACGAGTGTGCTCGCCCCAAATCCGGACGATGAAGGCAAAGTTCGCGAACTATCGACAACGCAGTTGCCGCGTTACGAAGTTCGAGGCGTACGGCACGAAGCCATCGAGGATATCGATGCCGGCATGAGGAGTCTGTCTGGTCTCGACGGTGCAGGCCTTGCGCGCGCTCTTACGCCTCTCGTAGAGGCCTACGGCCGTTGGATCGAAAAGCAGCGTTACGCCGCGCTCGATCGGACCGAGCTCGAAGTCACGCGCGACACGCTGATGGACAAAGCCGAGCGCGCGAAGGCGCGGATGCATGAGGGCATCAATCTTCTGGTGTCCGACGCCGAGGTACGTGACGCGTTCAAGATCGCGAACCTTGCCATGCACGTCGCAGCATTACAGGCCGACAGCGCGCGCGCGGACAAGCGTTACGCCAACGGTGTACAGCCTGCATGGCGCCCTTTTCAACTGGCGTTCGTTCTGTTGAACCTTCCTGCGATCGCAGATCCAAGCCACTCCGATCGCACTGTTGCAGACCTGATCTACTTTCCGACCGGAGGCGGCAAGACCGAGGCATATCTTGGCCTCATCGCGATCACGTTGCTGCTCCGGCGCTTGCGCGGCAAGACGCGGCCCGACGAAGGTCGCGGGGTAGCGGTGCTGCTTCGCTACACGCTGAGGCTCCTAACGCTCGATCAGCTAGGCCGTGCGGCCACTCTCATGTGTGCGCTAGAGGAGCTGCGTCGGCGCGACCCGCAGCGCCTAGGAAACACTCGCTTTGCGGTGGGCCTGTGGGTCGGCAAGGCAGCGACAGCGAACAAGTTGAAGGAGGTCCATGCGGCCAAGCACGACTTCACTCCGGGCCGCACGGACTCGCCGTTTCCCCTAACGTCGTGCCCTTGGTGCGGCGAAGCGATCACGATCCACAACATCAAACTGGTCGACGCGGGGGGTAAGCCGAGCCAGACCAAGTACGTGCGTGCAGTGGTCTACTGCGAAGGCGCGGACTGCCAGTATTCGGAACGAAAACGCCCAGGACAGGGACTTCCGGTCCTTTTCGTCGACGAGCAAATCTACAAAGAGCTGCCCGACTTCGTTGTCGCCACTGTCGACAAGTTCGCGATGATTCCGTGGCGCGGTGAGGCAGGCATGTTGTTCGGTCGCGCGACACATCTCGACGCTGGCCGGGCATACGGCGTGATGCACAACCCTCCTGTCGGCGCGGTGCCACTGCCGCATGGATTGCTTCCGCCCGAACTGATCATTCAGGACGAGATGCACCTCATCTCCGGGCCGCTCGGGACGATGGTGGGCCTGTACGAAACAGCCATCGACTATCTCTGCGAGCGCGAGATCAACGGCGTGCGCCGCGTGCCTAAGATCGTGTGCTCTACGGCAACAGTGCGCCGCGCGCGTGAACAGATACGTGCACTCTTTGAACGCGAAACGGCGATCTTTCCACCGCGTGGAATCAACGATGGTGACAACTTCTTCGCGAAGGTCGATCAACGAGGCCACGGGCGGCTCTATGTCGGCGTGGCTGCACCCGGCCGCGCTTTGCGGGCGGTCTCGGTAAGAGCCTATGCAACCGTGCTCGCGGCAGCCCAGAAGCACTACGATCCCAAGGGCGCGTTGGATCAGCCAGCAGATCCGTACATGACGCTGATAGGGTATTTCAACTCTCTGCGTGAGCTGGGCGGCATGCGGCGGCTTGTCGAGGACGAGGTAGCAACACGGGTCAAAGATTTCGCCGATGGAAAACGTCCCCACCATTTCGTGGGTCCGCATCCGTGGGCCGCGGATCGCCGACTACTCTTGCCGGCGGAGCTGACGTCACGCGAGTCGACGGAACGGGTCAAAGAAACGAAGCGACGCTTGTCGATGCGACGTGCCTCCGAGGACAACGGCGGCGATCCGCTCGACACAGTGCTCGCCTCGAACATGATTTCGGTTGGACTCGACGTGGATCGTTTGGGGCTGATGGTCGTGACCGGGCAACCGAAAACAACAAGTGAATACATTCAGGCCACGAGCCGCGTCGGGCGCGCTTATCCCGGGCTCGTCGTTACATGCCTCAACGCATCACGACCACGCGATCGCTCGCACTACGAGCGCTTCGTCGCGTACCACGAGAGCTTCTACCGCGAGGTCGAAGCGACAAGCGTTACGCCGTTTTCTCTGCAGACGCTCGACCGCGGCATGGCGGGCACAATGCTCTCGATGTTGCGCCACGGCATCGCCGACATGGAGCCAGCGCGAGGCGTGATGAGGCTTCACGAGAACCGCGCTCTTGCGAACGACATCCTCGAGAAGCTCGTGGCGCGAGGAAAAGGTCACCGTGACTGGCACGACCAGGAGGCGGAACAGACCATCGTCGATGAGCTCCGCATGCGCGGGCGCAACTTCCTCGATGCCTGGGAACGCGTCGTGCAGCGCGCCAAAGAGGGCGCCGCCGAACGGATCTACAGCGGTCTGGAAGGCGCTAAAGACGAGGGCAAAGCGCTCCTCCATACCGCCACGGATGACCCGCCCCAGGATCTAGATGAGCGGCGCTTCGCAGCGCCGACGTCCATGCGTGACGTCGAGCCAAGCACACACGTGTGGCTGCGCTTCAAGCAGCTCGACTCGAGAGATTGATCAGCATGGCAACGCCCAAGAACAAGAAAACCCCGCCGCGCCCGGACGGTCAGATTCGGCAAAGCCAGATGATCACAACATTCGGACCAGGTTCCATGGTCGACCTGGTCGACCGCGCGGTGGTGATCGGTGGCCTCGAACACTGGGGCTACGGAAAAAACGGCTTCGTTTCGCTTGATGACGAACGGTTGCGCCGCTCTTTGATTCCGCGGCTCAAAGCACTTGATTCGAACCTTGATCTCGCCACGGAGGGGTACTTCCGCATGGCCCCAGAGTGCGACGACCGTGAAGCCTCGAGCTGGATCGGAGTGCGCGCCCTTGAGTTTCCGCGTTGGTTCGTCTGCCACGGCTGCCGGCGGCTTGCACGGGCAGCAGACGGATTTGAAAACAAAGGTGGTCGCTATCGTCACCAGTGCGCCACGAACAGAACGAGCCACGCGGTGCCGGTCCGTTTTGTTGCGGCCTGCCGTCATGGGCACCTGAGTGACTTTCCATGGGTCTCCTTCGCTCACGAGAAAGGTGCTTGTGATCGCCCTGAGATGTACTTGCGCGAAGGCGCGACAGGCGACGTAGCGCGAATTGTGGCTGAGTGCCGGAACTGCGACAACAGCAGGCCTCTCAGTCAGGCCACGGTGCTCCCGTTTCCTTGCTCAGGCGATCGACCGTGGCTGGGTGGCAACGCCGCCAACGAGAAGTGTGATCAGAAACTCGAGCTGCTGGTGCGTACTGCGTCGGACGCATACTTCGGACAAGTGGTGAGCGCATTGCGCCTACCCGAACCCGATCCCGATCCGCTGACACTACGTCTACGGCAGAAAGACGTATGGCAAGCGGTGCAGAAGGTCACAAGCGTCGAACAGCTGCAGCTCCTGGCTTCACTGCAAGACGTCGTCGCGAGTGCGATCGGCGGCGCGAGTCTTGCGAAGGTACTCACCGCCATCGAGCGTGAGCGCGCCGGTGGAGCAAACCTCGCGGACCGTCCATTGCGATCGGCAGAGTATCGAAGATTGCTCGAGGCCCCGGACGAGCGCGCTGGCGTACTCGCCCCCGAAGGCTCACAGTTCGTCGCCTACCGCGTACCTGACAAACGTGCGGCGTTGCCGAAAGGTCTAGCACGACTTGTGATCGTGCCCGCTCTGCGCGAGGTTCGCGTACAGGTGAGTTTCAGCCGCTTTGACTCAGTAAGCGCCAATCTTCAAGGCGAGTACGACTTCGGCAAATACTCGCTGAAGCCCGCCGCACTCACACTTCCCACCGGCAACGAAAAGTGGCTGCCCGCGGCGGAGGTTCGCGGTGAAGGAGTGTTCATTGAGCTCGATGCTGCGAGCGTTGCGGACTGGGAGCAACGACCCGCGGTGCAGCAGCGTGCTGAACTGCTGTTGAAAGCTTTCGAGGCAGAGGACAAAGGGACCGATTTCCCTGGGGTCCGCTTCTATCTCTTGCACTCACTATCCCATCTGCTCTTGACGGCGATCAGCCTCGAGTGTGGCTACGCTGCCAGCTCGATTCGCGAGCGCATCTACTGTGCACCCGCCGATACGGACGGTGGAGCAATGGCAGGGGTCCTATTGTCAACCGGCACCACCGGTTCGGAAGGCACCCTCGGTGGCCTGGTGGAAGAAGGCAGGCGCATCCGGCATCACCTACGAGAAGCCTGGAACCTTGGCCGCCTTTGCTCGAATGATCCGGTCTGCGCCAGCCACGATCCTGCGGGCGACATCGACGACCGCCGTCTCGAGGGAGCGGCCTGTCACGGTTGTCTATACATCGCCGAGTGCTCCTGTGAGCGATTCAACCGCTACCTCGATCGCGCACTGGTCGTGCCGACGATCGGCAACGATCCCCGGCTCGCGTTCTTTCGGGATCCACCGTGACAAGTGGCCTCGCGGCCGTGAGTACGTCGAGTCTATGCCGCATACGTGACGCGCTTCGTGCGGGGCAGCTGCGGGCCCCACTCGCGCGGGTGACACTCGTTGCGTTCGGAGTGAAAGGTCAGCTCGACGCGCTCGTGGGCGCCCTTCAAGGTCACTCAAAGATGGCATGCCTGGCAGTGTTAGATGCTGTGCTTGACGAACGCGCCCACCACGAAAGACCTGCGCCGGAGCTCGTCTGGACGGGGCCGGAGACAGGTCGCGCGTCGGCGCGAGACACAGCTGTCGTGCTGCGCGAGCTATTCGAGAACGCCCGCCAAAGAGTCGTGCTCGCCGGACGGAACGTGTCAACGATTCTGAGACAGCGAGTGCGCGAAATCTAAGAAGCGGTCGCAGCCAACAGCTGCGGATGGCGTGTAGCGCGCGAGGCTTCGGCGCCTGCGCTGGGATTGGGCAGGGAGGCGTCTGCAGAGACGCTGAGCGCCTCGGGGGTGACCGGGTTGATGTGGACGGCTGACGGAGGCGGCCGGACCGTAGGAGGACCGTGAGGGAAGCGCTCGGGGTGCGCGGCGTAGCCGGCATCGAGCGCAGCTTGGCGAGCGGCTCGTACGGTCTCTACGCGGCCGTGGAAGACATCGGCGGGCGTGAAGAGTGCGAGGCCGGTGTGGTGGTGCTCGTTATGTGCGGCGACGCATAACGAGCATAGAACGAAGCCGCTCCGCGGCAAGGCGGATGCGCGCGCAGAGGCCGCGCCGAGAACGAGATCGAGAACTGCAACGGCTCAGCCACACGTCACGGTCCACGCGTCGGCGACGCTGGCGTTGAGGCATCCGATTTCCGGGTGCCCCGCACGACGTCAGGAGAAAGTCGATGGGCAAGCACCGAGACAAGATGGCAGATGACCTAGCACTGCGAGGGCTGTCTGCCAGCACATGTGAACTTTACTTGCGGTATGCACGCGCGTTCGTCGCGCATCATGGGCGCAGTGCCGATGAACTGACGACCGAGGACGTACGAACGTGGTAGCTGTGGCTCCTGAACGTGAGGAAACGCAATGCGGCCACGGTGAATGTTGCGATTGCTTCGCTTCGATTTCTGTTCGCAACAGTTGGGCGTCCGGAGGTCATGCAGAGCATCCGAAACGTTCGCAAGCAACATCGCGCGCCCGATGTTTTGAGTGGTACCGAGGTCGAGCGGTTGCTCGTCGCCAGCACCGACATCAAGCACCGAGCCATCTTCACGATGTTGTACGGAGCTGGCCTGCGTGTTTCCGAGTTGCTCGCGTTGAAGATCGCCGACATCGACAGTCAACGCATGGTCGTGCATGTACGCAACACCAAGAATCGCCACGACCGGATCGTGCCATTGTCACCGCGCATGCTTCAGTCGCTGCGCGAGTACTGGAAGGCGCGCGGTCCCAAGGGCGCGCTACTATTTCCCGGACTCGGCGGAACCAAGCCGCTGTCGCGCGACGCGGTGGGTTTGGCCATCCGCGCGACTGCGCGGCGCGCGGGCATCGACAAGAAGGTGCATCCGCACCTCATGCGCCATGCGTTTGCGACGCACATGCTGGAGTTGGGTGCGGACCTGCGCACGGTGCAGATCCTATTGGGGCACCGCTCACTGTCGAGCACGACGCGCTACACGCATCTTACCGAGGCGCGTCGGGCCACGTTGAGCTCTCCGGTCGAAGCGCTCAACACTGAGCAGGGACGCATCCTCGGGTAGCCGCGGGTCGCGTGCCTGTATCGGTGGCCGCGTGCCGCCGCACGCCGAGCCAGCAGCCGCGCGTGCAGGTCGGCGATATCGCGCGCGCCTTTGGCGGTGCGCTGCGGGATACGTGCGTCTTGAGTCCCGAGCAACACGCGGTGCTCAGCGCGATCGAGCGCTGTCGCACCGCGGTGCTCGGCGGGCACAAATATGTCTGCAACCATTGCGGCTATACAGTGCCGGTATACGACTCGTGTCGGAACCGGCACTGCCCAACTTGCCAGAGCCTGGAACAGCACCGCTGGCTTGAGCGCCGCCGCGAACGCATTTTGCCCACCCCGTACTTTCACGTCGTATTCACGCTGCCCGCGGAGCTGCGCTCCATTGTGCTGGCTCAGCGCGAGCGGCTGTACACGATGCTGCTGCGAGCTGCGAGCGAAACGCTGCTCACGCTCGCGCACGATGACAAGCGTCTGGGCGCGATACCCGCGATCACGATGGTGCTGCACACATGGACGAGAGAGCTTCTGTTTCACCCTCACGTACACGCTATCGTGAGCGCGGGCGGTCTACGCATGGGCGAGCAGCCGCGATGGGTGCACGGCAACGACCGCTACCTGTTCCCGGTGAAGGTCATGGCGAAGCTCTTTCGTCGCCTGTTTCGAGACCTGCTATTGGACGCGATCGATGCTGGCGAGGTGACTGTGCCCGACGCTTGTAAGAGCGAGCTGCAGACGGCTCTGTTCGAGAAGCGGTGGGTGGTGTACGTCAAAGCGCCGTTTGGCGGCGCTGACCAAGTTTTCGACTATCTAGGCCGCTATACGCATCGAGTTGGCATCTCGAACGCGCGTATCCTGCATAGCAACGCGGACGGTGTCACTTTCGCGACGAAGAACGGCGGCACATGTACGCTTCCGCAAGTCGAGTTTCTGCGGCGCTTGCTCCTGCACGTGCTGCCGAAAGGGTTTCACAAAATACGACACTACGGCCTGTGCTCGGCGTCGCACGTGCGACTGGGTACGCTCGAGCGAGCGCGCTCGTTGCTGCTGCAGAGCGACGGTGCGCGGCCTGCCATGCCGGCACTCGAACCTGCGCCGCAAACCTGGGTGGAATGCCTGCTGAGGCTCACGGGCGTAGACGTCTTACGCTGCCCGCGCTGTGCAACCGGACAAATGACTCCACAGCCGCTCTCCAACCCGAGATTGCCGACGCTCAACGATGCCTCATGAATGATCACGCCAAAATTGCCGTCGCGCCTGCCTCCCTGCACGTACCTCGCGTCGCAGTTGCGTACAGTTGTGTCCTGCACTGCGTGATCGGGAATCGAACACGCCTTCTTGTCGTGTTGAGGTCCGTCGATCAATGGCTCACACCGCGCATTCGCAGCCCGATGCACCCGGCGCAGAGCGCAACGTCACCCGTGCACACTGATGCCGCGCGCGCAAATTCCCCATAGACACCTAGTCGGTGGCTACGCGGCTTCGTTCAACCACGGTTTGGCGCAGCGACCGGCGCCTCGTCATGCAGAATCGTTGGTGGCGCTCCGCCAAACCGCTTCTTCTTATGTGCGGCGACGCATAACGAGCACCTGCACAGCGGCATCGGCTTCATCAGTCCCGCTGACCGCCACGAGGGTCGCTCCGACCGGATTCTCGCGCGCAGAAGAGCTGTCTACAAGACTGCTCGACGGCGCAACCCGGCGCGCTGGTCACGCGACATTCGTGCTTGGAATGCGCCGTCAGAGGTTGTCCTCAACCCTGCAAAGGACCCTGTGCTCAAAGCAGTCGACAATGCTGTCGCTGCTTAGACTACTAAGCGGCAACTACCTTGACACTTACCGCCGACACGCCCTTTGATGAAGCGCGTGCGCCAGATCCCGACGGTCTCGTTCGTCGTGCGCAGCTTACGCGCGACCTCGATGTTCGAAGCACCTTGGGCACAGGCCAGCACGATCTTCGCTCGGAACGAGACGTGTGGATTGACCCGACCACGGCGCGCCAGGCGCTCCAGTTCTCCCCGCTCATCGGTAGTGACCTCGAGCGGCGCCTTTGGACGTCCACGCTTTTCCATCCTCACGGTAGACTCTATTGCGAGCTTGTTCTGATACAGGGCACTAGGGGGTGCTAGGCTCGATCGCTATGTTCGTCATCGAGCTCATCTACAAAGCCGAAGATCCCTTTCGCGCCCACGGCCTGGCTGACTTCCGCGTGTTCGAATTTCGCGCGAGTCAAAGCGCGAAAGATATGCCCAAGCGCGTCAGCGCCACGCCGGACCGCGCCCGATGAGCGACGAGCAACCCAAGAACAAGCTGCACGGCGTAACGCTCGAGCGAATGGTCAGCGAGCTTGTCGAACACTACGGCTGGCCCGAGCTCGGCCAGCTCGTCGACATCCGCTGCTTCCAAAGTCGACGCGAGCATAACGTCCAGCTTGAAGTTTCTACGCCGCACCCCCTGGGCCCGCACGAAAGTGGAGAGCCTCTACCAATTCATGCACCGCGAACAAAGCCGCGCCCTCAGAAACCGCTGACCTACGGCACGCTCGTGCGAGCGCATGGCAGCCCAATGAGAGTGGGCACAGTCGCGCCCCCGCTTCGAAGTCCCTGTCGGCGAGACTTGGGGCGCGTAGCTGCCCGCCGCTCGGATTCAGGATGAGTCAGTCGAGCGGACGGTAGCTGCCGCAATGTTCGAGGCCTCAGGGCTCCGGGCCGAGGCGGCGGCGGCGGATGGTGCCGTCTGCCATGCTGTCTTCGATGAACTTGACGAGACCCTCTAAGGGAATCGCTTTTTCGGGCGTGTTCTGAAGCGAGCGCCAAGCGAGGCGTAGATCGCGGTTCGCTAGGTACGCAGCGGCTACATCGACGCCCCATTCGGGTTTGCTGCGTTCTTCGGGTGAAAGCTCCGCGACGATGGCTTGAATATCGGGATCGCTGTTGAGCATGAGGATGGGCGGCAGGCGCAACGGCGTGCCGCGCAGCACTTGGCCGAGCACGTTGATTTGGCGTGCTGGACTGTTGCCCGGGAACATGAGGTCGTTGACCAAGCGTTGGTTTTCGAAGTGGCGTGCGGTGCTGGAGCGCACGACCGCAGGCAGAGTGGCCTTGATCCACTCGCTGTTCGACCAGCGGATGCGGGCTTTGCTCGTGTCGCGCCACTTCCAGATCATGTCTTCGCGCGCTTGGTAGTTGCCGGTGATGCCCAAGCGCTTCGGTCGATCGTCTAGCAACGGCGGCATGCCGATCGTGAAGTGTCTGAGGTCTTTGCCGTCCGCGATGTATGTCGCCGTCAGCTGCTCCGGAACTTCGAAGCCGACAGCTTCGAGCTCGGGCAAGACCTTCGGGTCGCGCCATTGCGCGCGGAAGTGCTCGGGGCTCTCCAAAGGCTTGGCTTTGTTGCTGCCCATCAGCATGAAGTTGCGGACCGAGCCGTTCCAGAGCGAGCAGTCTTCATAGGCGTTGCAGAACGCGCCGATGATCGAGCGCGCCGACGCCGCGGAAAGGTTCATGAGCGGCAGCCAGTAAGTCATGTACCCGCCCTCTGCGAGGTGCGCCTTTGCGCTCTCGAAGAACTCTTGCGTGTACAAGTTGACGACGCCCGCGATGATCGGTGGCGGCGGCTCGCCGGTGATCAGATCGTATTTCTCACTGTGGCCTGCGAGAAAATGCCGACCATCTTCGATGTGTACGTGTACGCGCGGATCATCGAGTGGTGAGCTGTCGAAGCGCGCACGCATGTTGCGGCTGAGCGCGAGCGCTTCACGCGAGACGTCGATCACATCGATGCGCTTGATGGTCGAGTCGTTGACCAGAGTCCGCACGGTGTTGCCGATGCCATAGCCGATCACCAGCGCGCGTTCGATCTTCGGGTGCAGCGCGCGCGGCAGATACACGTACTGGTTCATGTAGCGACGCGCGGCGAAGTCATTCACCGTCATCGAGTACGCGTTGGTGGTCAGCTGATCGAACTGCGGCTTGCCGCGATAGTTGTGCACGACATGCGAGTACGTGCCGTTCGAGGTCTCGACGACTTTGACCAGCTTGTCGCCCGGGCGCATCCAGCGACCGATCGACGCGCGCACAAAGATGGGATGCAAGCTGCCGTGCGGGAACAGCAGCACGATCGCGAGCGCGACACCACTCGCGATCCAGCGCTGCGCTGCCTTGCCACGCGCGCGGTAGGCCAAGAGGCCGCCGGTGATCGCGAAGCACAGCACGATCAAGAACAGGCTGCGCTCGACGCCCAGGCTGGGCAGGAGCACGAAGCCGGCGCAGAGCGACCCGGCCATACCCCCGAGCGTGTTCCAGAGCGCCAGGCGGCCTGCAGCGGCGCCATCGTCCTGGATCACGCGGCGCAGGCCTGCGCCGAGCGCGGTGAACAACACGCCGGAAGCGAGCGCGGTCGGCAAGACGAGCGGCGCCGCAAAGCTGAGCATGCTCTGCCCGAGGTTCAGCTCGCGCCCGATCCATGCGGTCTGCGCGCGGTAGCTGATCACTGTGGCCGCCGCAGCCAGGTACGCAACGCAATACGCCAGGTCGGCGAAGCGCTGATGGAACGATGACCAGATCGCCGCGATCACGCCGCCGAGCGCGATGCCAGCGAGCACACACGCGAGCACCCACGTGAACGCGAGATCGGTGTCGCTCAGGAACAAGGTCAAAAAGCGCAGCCAGATCACTTCGAGCGCCAGCACGGCAAAGCCGCTGACGAACGCGCCTAGCAGCCAGGGCAGGGCGCTGCCTTCGCCGCTCGCAGCTGCAGTCGTGTGAGTTGCGCGCGGCGCGGGCTGTGTGGTGTAAGTCTGCGAAGCGACCAGCGCGAGCACACCGGCAAACACGTTGCACGACGCGGCCGCGAACGCGCTCTGGTGCACGCCGAGCACGTGCAGCAGCCACAGCTCCATCACACAACTGCCGAGCACCGCGCCGAGCGTATTGATGCCGTAGAGCGTGCCGAGCACGCGACCGAACGCTCTGTCGCCGGAGCTGAGGCCGGACACCAACACAGGCAAGCTCATTCCCATCGCAGCGGACGGCAAGAGCAAGAGCACAAATGCGCAGGCCAAGCGCACCAAGTTGAGCAACACGAGCTGCCCTTCGAGCCCTGCGCTCATGCGACCGAGCAACGATGGCAGCTCAGGCAACACGTAGACGAGCACGCAGCCACTGATCGCGATGACGGCTTCGAGCAACGCGAACAAGCGCAGCGGATTCTGCGTGCGCTTGCCGATGCGCCCGCCGATGCCATAACCGCCCGCCATGCCAGCCATGAAGCCGCTCAGCACGATGCTAGAGGCCCAGACGCTGTTGCCGAAAGCGAGACTCGCCTGACGGAACCACAGCGTCTCGAAGCCGAGCGCAGCGACACCGGAGAAGAAGAACGCGAGCGCGATGTTGATGCGAGTCGGCAGCGCGACTGCATTGGCTTGTTGAGGGCGCGAGACTGGGGACAGAGGCTCGGCGACGGGCATTTCTCGGGACATGGTTCTCTACGTCGCTGGTCGAAGCGTTCGAATGGGACGCGTGTCTTGCTCGGGTACAGGGGGACACCCCTAGTCGAGGCTGCAGCGTCGAGCGTGTTGTTCGATAGTACGGAGGACGCGAGGTCGACAAGGGGAATGGGGGTCGCCGCAGGCGTTCTTTGGACGATCCGAGGAACTGAGTTGCACAGTTCGACCGCGGACTAGGACGTCGCATCACCGTGTCGCAAGCGGGCGTAGATGCTGGGCAGCACAAGCAAAGTGAGGAACGTCGCGCTCAACAAGCCGCCTATCACCACGGTCGCGAGGGGGCGCTGGACTTCGGCGCCTGCGCTTGTGGACAGGGCCATGGGCACGAAGCCCAGAGTGGCGACCGTTGCGGTCATGATTACGGCGCGCAGCCGAGCTCGCGCGCCTTTGCGTGCCGCTTCTAGCGGCGTTTCGCCTGCCGCTCGCAGCTTGTTCATGGTGGTCAGCAGCACCACGCCGTTGAGCACCGCGATCCCGAACAATGCGATGAAGCCGATGGCTGCGCTGATCGAAAACGGCATGCCGCGTGCCGCGAGTGCGAATACGCCGCCTACGGCTGCGAAGGGCACGTTCAGATAGATGAGCAGCGTGGGCTGCCAGGAACCGAACGCCGCGTATAGCAGCACGAAGATCAAGAGCAGCGCCAGCGGGACCGCAACGAACAAGCGATCCACAGCCGCACTCAAGTGCTCGAACTCGCCGCCCCAGCGCAGCAGATAACCCGGTGGTAGCTTCACGCGCTCGGTCACCGCGGCTTTGGCTTCAGACACGAAAGACGCCAGGTCGCGGCCGCGCACGTTGAGCTCGACGTTGGCTCGCCTGCGCGCGCCGTCGCGGTTGATGCTCGCCGGTGAGTCTTCGATCGTGAGCGACGCGATCTGGCCGAGTGGCACGATCGGCCCGACCATTCCGCGCACCGGCAGCCTGCGCACTTGATCGAGATCGTCGCGCTGCGTTGGAGGCACACGCACTTGCAAGCGATAGTGCCGCTGGCCTTCGTACACCTCGCCCACTGCGCGCCCGCCGAGCGCTTCGACAGCATCGAGCGCATCCTGCACCGAGACGCCGTAGCGTGCAGCCGCCGCGCGATCGATCGCGACCTCCAATGCGGGCATGCCGGTCAGGTGCTCGATGCGCACGTCTTCAGCGCCGCGCACGTCCTTCACCACGGCTTGCACCTGCGCACTGATCCGCTCCAGCTGCTTCAAGTCATCGCCGAAGATCTTGACCGCGAGCTGCGCGCGCGAGCCGCTGGTCAGCTCGGCCATGCGTAGCTCGATCGGCTGTGACCACGCGCCGCTGATGCCGGGCATCTCGCGCGCCAGCCGCTTTTGCATCTCAGCCACTAAGCCTTCTTTGGTGTCAGCCGTCTTCCAGGTCTCAGGCGGATGCAAGTGGATCAAGATATCTGCTTGCTCCAAGCCCATCGGATCGATCGCGATCTCGGCGTGCCCGAGCTTCGAGACGATCGTGCTCACCTCGGGAAACTCGCGGATGATCGCCTCGAACCGCGTGGCCGAGCGCACAGCTTCATCGAGCGCGATGCTGGGCAAGCGGCGCAGCTCGATTGCGACGCTACCTTCGTCGAGCCGCGGCACGAACTCTCCCCCGAGCTGGCTGCCGGTGTAGAGCGCGAGCGCCATCGTCAGCGCACACGCGAGCACGAGCAGTCGCGTGCGGGGCAGCGCCCAGTCGAGCAAGGGTGCGTAGCCGCGATGCAGCGCGCGTACCAGGCGCGGCTCTCTTGTCTTCGCGTTGCGCATGAAGGTCGCTGTGAGCACAGGCACGAACGTCAGCGAGGCGATGAACGCACCGAGCAGCGCGAACAACACGGTGATCGCCATGGGCCGAAACAGCTTGCCCTCGACACCTGCCAGGCTGAGGATCGGGATGTACACGATCACGATCACCGCTTCGCCGAACAGCGCGGCTTTGCGGACGTCCAGCGTCGAGCCGACCACGAGATCGGCAGCTTGTCGATAGCTCAACGGATGTCGTGCAGCTGCCAGCTGCACGACGGCGTTCTCCACTACGATGATAGACGCGTCCACCACCACACCGAAGTCGATCGCGCCGAGGCTCATCAGGTTGCCGCTCAAGCCCAGCCAGTTCATGCCTGTGAACGCCACGAGCAGCGAGAACGGGATCGCCGAAGCAACGATCAGGCCGCCGCGCACGCTGCCCAGCAGCAGAAACAGCACGCCCACCACGAACAGCGCACCTTCGCTCAGGTTGGTCGCGACGGTGCGGATGGTGCGATTGACCAGCTCGGCGCGATCGTAGAACACATCGATGGTCACGCCCTTGGGCAGTGCTGGCTCGATCTCAGCGAGCTTGTCGCGCACACGCTCGACGACTTCACGGCCATTCGCCGAGGCGAGCATCAACACCGTGCCCGTGACGATCTCACCGCGTGCGTCGCGGGTCACCGCGCCCTGACGCAGAAACGGTGCGAGCTGCACACGCGCCACGTCGCGCACGCGCAGCGGTACGCCGTCGTCGCGCATCTCGATCAGCACGTCTGCGATCTCGTCCAGGCTTTTGAGCCGGCCCTCGCCGCGCACCACCAGCTGCTCGCCGGAGCGCACCAAATATCCGCCGCCAGCAGCGGCATTGTTGCGCTCGAGCGCAGTGTACAGCTCGCCCAACGAGACGTTGAGCGCGCGCAGGCGCTCGGGCAAGACCTCCACCTCGTAAGTTTTCAGCTCGCCGCCCCAGCTATTCACCTCCACCACACCGGGGACGGAGCGCAGCTCAAAGGCGATGAACCAATCGAGCACGTCGCGCAGCTCCATCGGCGTGAGGTGTTGCCCTTTGACCTCGAACAGTAAGATCTCGCCCAGGCCCGTCGCCTGCGGGCCGAGCTCGGGCGCCGCCGTGGGCGGCAGGTGCTCACGCGCTTGGCTCAAGCGCTCCGACACCAGCTGCCGCGCGCGCAGCGGATCGACGTCATCGTCGAACACGATCGTCACGGAAGACAGCCCAAACCTAGAGATGCTGCGCAGCGACACAAGGCCCGGCAGCCCGCTCATCGCGGACTCGATGGGAAATGTCACGTTGCGCTCGACATCGACAGGCCCGAGCGCGGGTGCCTGGGTGAGCACCTGCACTTGCGTGCTAGTGACATCCGGCACCGCATCGATCGGTAGCTCGAGCGCGCTGTGCACGCCCGCAACACACACTGCGATTACAAACGCCAACACAAGCAGGCGATAGCGCAGACAGAACTGGAGCAGGGTCTGCATCGGGCTCAATCCGAGTCGCCGTCCGACAAGTCAGCTTCGCGCAGCACGCTCTTGAGGGTGAACGACCCGCTGACCGCGATGTTGTCGCCTTCCTGCAGCCCTGCGCGGACTTCGTAATAGCCCGACGCGCGTCGGCCGAGCTGCACGGCTACGGGGTGAAATGTATTCGGCTCGCTATCCGCGAGGAACACCACGTCTTGCCCTTCCACCGTAGTCACTGCGTCGACTGGCACAGCGAGCACGCGCGTGTCTTTGTCGGTGCCCAAGAGCTCCAAGCTGCCGAACATGCCAGAGCGCAAGCGTGGATCGGGCTCTGTGATCGACACGCGGATCGGCAGGGTGCGCGTGCGTTCTTCGAGCGCGGGCGCGATGTACGTGATCGTGCCGGAGAGCGCGAGATCGGGATACGCGTGCAGCCGCACGACTGCGGGCTCACCGAGCGCCACGCGCGGAATCTCGAGCTCTGGTACATCACCGCGCATCCAGACGCGCTTCGGATCGGTCACGACAAATACTGGCTGATCGACGTTCGCGCTCTCGCCCAAGGTGCCGTGTACACTCACCACCACACCGTCGATCGGTGACAGCAAGCTCAGCTCGCCCTTGTCGTTGGAGCCTGAGCCGAGCGCAGACAGCTGACGTTCCAGGCCTTCGACCTCGGCGCGCAGCTCGGACACGGAGGTCTGCGCTTCGATCAAAGCGCGCTGCGCACCGATGCCCTCGTGCGCCAGCTGCTCTTGGCGCCGCAATGTGGCGTTTGCGGAAGCTTGACGCGCGCGCGCCTGCACGAGCCGGCTGCGCACGCCCGACACATCGCCGGAGTTGACGACGCCCAGCAGCTCACCGCGCTTGACGTGTTGGCCGAGCTCCACAGCTACGCGTGTGATCCGGCCGGCCGCGAGCGGGCCCACGTGTGCGGTGCTCGTAGGATCGAACTGCACCTCTGCTGCGATCGCCGCGCCGGATGACAGGGCGCGGCGCTCGAGCTTGGCCACGCTGATCTGCGCGCGCTTGATCGCCTCCGCCGTCAGCTGCACATGGTTGCCCGACGGTGCCGCACGTTTGGGCGCTTCGTCTTCATCTTTGTGCGGCTTGGAGCACGCACAGGAAAGGATCAGAGCTGCCAGCAGCACACGGCTCATCGCGTAGCCTCCAGCGTCTGCCCGATGCTGCGCTCCAGCGTCGAGAGCGCCACGCTGAACTCGCGTTGTGCGTGCAGCGCGTCCGCTTGGATCTGCAAGAAGCGCTCACGCGCAGCCGACAGCGCCAACAGGTCGATCTCTCCGAGCTCGAACGATCGCGCCAAAAGGCGCAGGTTTTCCTCGAAGTGCGGCAAGATCTCCCCGCGGTAAGCTTGCATGCGTCCGGCCGCGGCGACCAGCTCGCTGCGCGCTTGTGCGATCTGCGCGGAGAGCAGCTGTGACTGGGCGAGCCACTCGGCCTGCGTCACCTCCAGGTCCGCGCGCGCCTCGGCACGCGCGGCCTGGTTGGTCTGAAAGACAGGAATGGGCAGCGATACAGCGCCCATCACGATGTTGTAGATGCCTTCCATCGCCCGATTGCTCTCGCGCTGATACTGCACTCCGATCGACGGCTTGGGCCAGCCTTCGCGGTCCGCGACCAGCAGCTGCGCTTCCGCCTCACGCGCGCGTGCGGTGGACGCGCGCAGCTGCGGCAGATGTTCGTGTGCGCGCTTCACGAGCGCAGGCAGATCGGGCGGCTCACTCGCGGCCTCGAGCGAGCCTTGCACGACGGGTGGTGTTTGAGCGGGCCAACCCGTGAGCTGCGCTAGACGCAAGCGCAGCGAATACAAGCTCTGCTCCGCTGCCGCCACCAGCTGCTGCGACTGCGCGACCTCGGCCTGCGCGAGCCGCAGCGACAGCGGGCCGATCTCGCCAGCGTGGATCTGCCGCTCCACCACGCGCAGCACATCACCCTGGAAGCTCAGCACTTGGCGCTCGAGCGCGACCCGCTGATCTTCGACCAGCGCGCGCCGAAAGGACTCGCGTACATCGCAGGTCAGGTCCCAGCGCGCTTGCTCGATTTCGGCCTCGGTGCGTTCGTGCACACGTGCCGCAGCGTCGCGCCGCGCGCTGCGTGCACCGCTGATCTCTAGCTCCTGCATGAGCGAAGCTTCGACGTCCAAGCCTGTGGGGGTGCGCTCGAAGCGCGGACCCATCGCCACGCTCAGCTCAGGGTTCGAGGGCAAGAGCACATCAGCGCGCACGTGGGCTGCGCGTGCGCGTGCGCGCTGACTACGGGCGAGCTGCAACAGCGGCGCGTGCTCTTGCGCGTAGCTGAGCAGCTGGTGCAGGCTGACGCTCTCGGTAAGCGCTGTCTTTACAGCAGGTTGCGAGCCTTGTGCCGCACTGGGCGCGGGGCTCACGAGCACAAGCAGCAACAGGCAGCGCGGGAAGAGCGTAGGCACGTAATCGATGGCCGCGATCCTACAGCGTACGCTGGGCGGAGTCGACCAGCGCTTCCGGGACACCTGCAATCGCCGCTATCAGCTGCGTTCAGTGTCCGCCAGGGATCACGGACATCGGGCGCCCAGCCTCGCTCGGCACGTACACGTGAGGCTTGTGGTACGAATGCTGATGTCGCGCGCACCAGAACGTCTCGTTCTGCGTCTGCTTTCGCGCCGTCAAACAGTCAGGGCAGGGTGGCGTCATCACCTCAGAAGCGGTCGCGCCGGCGTAGTTCTTGGGGATCGCGACCAGCACAGGACAATGCGCGTGTGCGATCACTTCCTTGGTCACTGAGCCGAGCAGCAGCTGTGCGACGGAGTTTCGTCGATGCGTTCCGATCACCAGCAGGTCGGCAGACAGATCGACTGCCAGCTGGACGATGCTGCGCGCTACATCACCGACGCGGACATGACAGATCACACGTTTGCGCGTCGAGTGGCGTTCCAAATACCTGCGCAGCTCGTTCGTCGCCTCGTTCAAGTGATTTTCGAGCGAGCGCAGCTCGCCTTTGGATGTCGCGTGTGGTCCCTCGTGGATGATATGTGTGAGGTGCAGCTCGCGATTGGCAGCTGCGCTCATGCGGCTGGCCTCGCTCAGCACAAGCTCGCTGGTTTCATCGAACGCCAATGCGCCGACGACCACGTAAGCGCTATCGCTCGACGAGGTTTCGTTACCGATGGGCATACTGCTTCCCCTTCCTCGACGCTGCGCCGCAAAGCGCAATACGCACTGTCTACACTGGCAGTGCACGATAGCTGCTGCAAGAGGCGGACATGCGAAGGGGAGTGGCGTTTGCGTACGGGTAAGTGGCCACTTGGAACGTGCGCGACGATCCCACTGATTGTGTCCCGCGTGCGATCGCTTACTTCGGCCGTGCATGCACTGGCGTTATTATCGCAGGCGCCACGCATGTGCAGTTTTTCTAGACTAACTACAAGAGACGCATGGTAGCCGATCCTCGTACAACGCCGGAGCCGCAGGCTGCACCACGCGTGAGCATGTGTGTGCCGAAGCGACTGCGTATCGGCCTTTTGCCGTACGATTCAGGCGTCAATCTGTATGCCGAGCGCTTGCGCGCGAACCTGTCAGAGCTCGGCGATGTGGTGCCTGTCGGAACGCCGCTGCAGCGCATCACACGTGCGTTCGCAAAGAAGCCGAGCTTCGATGTGGTGATCGCGGGCTGGCTCGAGAACGCGCTCGTGACCGAGCACGGTCGCATCTCTGCGATTGGCCTGGGCAAGATGATCGCGGGGACACTTTTGCTGCGCGCACAAGCGCGGCGCGTGATCTACGTGCGGCACAATCGCTTCCCTCACCATGCCAAGCCGAGCCATGCGCGCGCGCTCACCCGGCTCTTGGATGTGTTCGAGCGTTTGTCTGACATAACAATGACACATTCACCGGCAGAGACCGGGCCACGGCGGGCGTATTGTCCACACCCGTTGTACGACACCGTTCAAGAAGACTCATTCTTGCCACGCGACATCGATCTGTTGCCGGGCTACTTCGTGGTGTTTGGCCGGATCGCGCCTTACAAGAACATCGAGGCGCTGATCGAGGGCTTCCCTGACAATCAGCGTCTGCTCGTGGCCGGCGTAGTGGATGACGACGTGTACGCGCGCCGGCTGATGCAGTTGCGTAGGTCGAATGTAGCCATCGTCCCGGGCTATCTCAGCGAAGCGCAAGCGCAGAGTGTGCTCCGGCGCGCGGCGGGCGTTGTGGTCAGCCACTGTGCTGACGACGTGATCGTCACGGGCTCGTTCTTCTATGCCATTTCATCGAGCAAGCCTGTGTATGCTGTCGCGACGCCGTTCCTGCGCGCGATCGCAGCGGATGTCGGACCTTCGGTGTTGCAGACTGCGGGCGACATCGCAGGGCTGTGCCAGCTGTTAGCCGAGCACACACATCAGCACGCTGCCTCTATGGCAGAGTGGAATGCTGTGCGCGCCGCTTTCAGCGATACGAGCGTCTGTCGTCACCTGGCAGCGATCTTCGAACGACTGGGTTTGCGGCGAGTGAGCGACGAGGCGGCGAATCGCGACTTGGCAGACGTCGCGGAGTGAGGCAGGAGCGCGCGCATCGTGACACCTTTGCGGGGCCCGGAGACGATCAGTGCAGCGGTGCCGGGTCTCTCTGCCGTGCAGAGCCTCGGTCATAAGGCGGCGCGTGGTGCACTGGCCATGGTGTTTGGTCAGATCGGCCGTCTGACAATTCAACTGGCCGGCGTGCTTGTGCTAGCGCGGGTTCTGTCACCTGAGCACTACGGCGCGTTTGGGATGGTCACAGTCATCGTTAGCGTAGGCGAGCTGCTGCAAGACTTCGGGCTGTCCTCGGCTGCGATCCAAGCGCCCACGGTGTCAGCCGCCCAACAGACCAATCTGTTTTGGATCAACACGGGCATTGGGCTCACGCTGGCCGTGCTCGTGTTTGCTGGCGCACCTCTTGTAGCAGCGTTTTATCACGAGCCGATGCTGATCCCGATCACGCGCGCGCTCGCACCGAGCTTCGTAATGAACGGGCTCGCCAGCCAGTTCCGCGCGCACCTCACGCGGAACTTCCAGATGACCGCGCTCTCCGTGGCAGTGGTCAGCGCGCAAGCTGCTGGCATCACGGCGGGCTTGATCGGTGCGCTGCACGGGCTCGGTACTTGGGCGCTGGTCGCGCAGCAGCTCACCTTCACCTTCGTGAATCTCGCGGTCATGGTCAAAGCCGCAGACTTCTGGCCGGCCTTGCCGCGCAGGAATACAGACATCGGCGCCTTCCTGCGCTTCGGCGGCAACCTGATGGCCACGAACTTGATCGGGCACATCAGTCGCAGCGTCAACACTGTGCTGATCGGCAATCGCTTCGGTGCAGAGCTCGCGGGCTTGTACGACCGGGCGTTCATGCTGCTGATGCTGCCGCTCAATCAGATCAACGTACCTGCCAACACTGTCGCGCTGCCCACGCTGTCCAAGCTGCAGCACGACCCGGCGCGCTTCGAGCGCTTCCTGCTGCACGGCCAGACAGTGCTCTTGCACGCGCTGCTCGGCGCATTTGCTTACGCTGCCGCTGTGGGCGACGTGCTGATCGGCATCGTCATGGGCGAGCAGTGGCTGCCTGCCGCGCCGCTGTTCCGCATCCTTACAGTCGCGGGTGCGTTCCAAGCAGCGGGCTATGCCACCTACTGGGCATTTACAGCCAAGGCCCTGACCCATCAAACACTAAGATTTGCGATTGTCACACGCAGCGGGCTTGTTTTGCTGCTGTTCGGTGGTCTGCGCTGGGGTGTGACCGGCGTTACAGTGGCTTACGCGCTCGGCATCCTGTGCATGTGGCCGGTCGGACTGGTTTGGCTCGCGCGCTGCTCCGACGCGCCTGCGCTCGCGATGGCGAAGAACGGTGTGCGCTGCCTGCTCGCCTACACGGCCTGCGCGCTGGGCGCTTACGCGGCTGTGTGTCTCGTGCCGGGAGCCGGCCCTTTCGGCAAGGTCGCTGTGTCGCTGCTCGGGATGCTCGGCACGATGCTGCTGCTGTTTCTCGCTTGGCCGGCGTACCGTGCGGACCTCTATAACATCGCCCATACGCGCACGCTGCTTAGTGTTTGGCGTGTCACGCCCATAGATCGTAAGGGAACGCCCTGATCAGAGGCTCCGGGTCGAAGCGGATCGGCTCATGGCCGCCCATCTCGCGCGCTTCCGCGATCGAGCGCGCCGGCACGAGCGCCCGTCGCCCCGTGCCTTGGGCGTAGTCATCGTACTTGAACTGCGACTCAGTCTCAGTAAGCCGCACGTAGCGCGCAGGGACACCGAACGCATCGGCCAGGATGATCCCGTGCAGCGAGCTCGCGACCACGAGCTTGGCCGAGCAGATGGCCTCCAAGCAGCGGTTCCAGCCGTTGAGTGGTGAGACTAAATTGTCCAAGTGACCGTGTGTCTTCAAGTCGTTCAAGTTCGGGATGAAGATGTAGTCGCGCACAGGATTCACGCGAAAGCGCGCGCCGAAATAGTGTGGCAATAAGAGCGCGGGGTCTCCGAAGACCTCGGGCACCTCGACGCCCAAGCTCCGCAACACTTCGGCGGTCTTCGGACCACGCACTGCGCGCACGTCCAAGCTGCGCGCGCGAATTTCCTCGAGCGCAATCTTTCCGTTGACTCCGCTGCCCCAAATCGTGTCGCCGTCTTGGGCGAAATGTAGGATCGAGCCGACGCCTAACAAGCGCCGCGGGCGAGAGGTTTCGTCCTCAAATGTCAGGCCCTTCTCGCGCGCGACTGCTGCGCCGATGACGTGAGACAAGTGATCGCCGAAGTTGCGCGCACCCGAACGTGGCTTCCAAGCAAAAAGCTCGACGCTGGGATAGGCAGGAATCGCAGCCTGCGCTGGGGCTTGTGACGACTTTCGGACCAGAGAGCTGAGGCTAGGCAGTATGGAAGGCATGATGGTTCCTCGATTGTGCGCGTGGGATGTCCGCGTGATATGTGCGCGGGGGAGAGACAGACGCCTGAAACGAGCCGACCGTACTGCTTGGTGAACACTACCATTCTTGTGCCGCGTTTGTGCAGTCGTGATAAGCCGCCTGTTCTCGCAGCACGCGCTGAAGGTTCACGGTTTTTCGGGCCCGTGCGAAAATGTTGATGAACGCTCTGCCGCTGAGGGCGGCGGAGTCGGGTAATCCAGTTATCAGTGTCAATGGCATGTGAGACGGGCCCGCCCATTGCCGGAACATAATTGGGGCTCGTGGCTGATGCAGCTGGAAGCAGCAGTCAAAAGATGCAATACAAAGACGGCATCCACGCAGTTGTTCGTGTGAAGAGCCGCTGTACCAACATGCCGATGCGACCACCCGTCGGCATGACATCAACCGGCCGAGGCATTACTGCGCGCCTTGGTTTCCGCAGCTTGGACTAGGTCCGCGGCTGGTCCGCGCGCCCAACGCACCCGCTTTAATCCCGGCCATGCCAAAAGTCGCAATCGTCCATGACTGGTTCTCCACGATCGCAGGTTCGGAGAGAGTGGTTGAGCAATTGTGTCATCTCTACCCTGAGGCTGACTTGTTTGCTGTATACGCAGACCCGTCCGTAGTGGCCTCGACGGATTTTCTGCAGGGCCGCAAGCTGAGCACATCGTTCATTCAGCAGTTGCCCCAGGCCTCGAAATCGTTCCGGATGTACTTGCCGCTCATGCCGCTCGCAGTCGAGCAGCTGGACGTGTCGGCGTACGACATTGTGATCTCCAGTAGCCACGCCGTGGCGAAGGGTATCCTCACAGGACCGGACCAGCTCCACATTAGCTACGTGCACACGCCCATTCGTTATGCGTGGGACCTGCAGCATCAGTACTTGCGCGAGTCGGGCCTCGCGGCGGGTGTTCGGGGCTGGATGGCGAAGTGGATGCTGCACCAGCTGCGCATTTGGGACTATCGAACCGCTTCGGGCGTCGACCACTTCGTCGCGAATTCCGAGTTCATCGCGCGCCGGATACGCAAAGTGTACGGGCGCGAGGCGCAGGTGATCTACCCGCCGGTCGACGTGCACGCTTTCGAGCTGTGCACCAAGTCGGAAGACTACTATCTAACAGTCTCGCGGCTCGTGCCTTACAAGAAGATCGACGTGATCGTCGAGGCCTTCAATGCCATGCCGGGGTCGCGGCTGGTGGTGGTCGGCGATGGTCCCGGCATGAAGAAGCTCAAGGCGCTCGCAGGGCCGAACGTCGAGTTGATCGGTTATCAGCCGTTCAAAACCGTGCGCGACCTGATGCAGAAAGCACGCGCCTTTGTGTTTGCCGCGGAAGAAGACTTCGGCATCACGCCGGTCGAAGCGCAGGCCTGCGGAACGCCAGTCATCGCCTACGGCAAGGGCGGAGCGCTCGAGAGCATCATCGAGCTGGGCGGAATGGAGCCTGCGACGGGCATGTTTTTCGAACGCCAAGAGGCTCAGTCGATCGTTGACGCGGTGAAGCTGTTCGAGCGCAACCGCGACATGATCGAGCCCAAGCACTGCCGCGCCAACGCCCTGCGCTTCTCGAATGAGCGCTTCTGCGAGCAGTTTTCTAGCTTCGTCGAGAGCAAGAGCCGGCTGCGTGTGGTCACACCGCGCTTCTCTCAGACGTTCGCCGCGAAGAAAGCCTTTAACGATAACGCTACGCTGACTCGGAGAACAGGCACCAGCCAGTAAAGACAGAACGGAAGTTGGGGGGAGTATGGACACGTGCAGTATCGGCGTGGCCCAGCTGAGGCGAGCAGCGCTCGCCGTCTGTCTTCTGTCTCTCACAGAGGCCGTAGCGCGCGCAGAGCCAAGCTCCGGTTGGGGCGTCAGTCCCTCCGCCGCGCTGTCTTACAATCCGAAAGAGTGGGCGACGCGCATGACCGATGCGGGCATCGGTTGGGTGCGCGGCTTTCGCAACGGCAGTGAGCTCGAAGGTGTGCAGCCGATGCGAGAAGCCGGCATGTCGATCTGCGGCATCTTGATGTGGAGCCCGACCAAGCCGCAGCGCTTTCCAGTCAGCGACCTCGCCGGTTTTCGTCAGTATGTGATCGATCGCGTGAAGAAGTATCGGGGCGTCGTCACGCACTGGGAGGTGTGGAACGAGCCGCCCAACTTCACTGAAGACAAGTCCCCAGCGTCTTACGCCAAGGTGATCGCTGCTGCTTACGACGCTGCCAAGTCGGTCGATCCCAATGTGAAGATCGGCCTCGCGTCCAAGAGCATTCACCTGCAGTTCATGGCGGACAGCATTCGCGCGGGTGCGAAGGACAAATTCGATTTTGTCACCTTACACCCTTACGAGATGGCCGGCATGCTGCCGCAAGGCTGGGAGGGCCCGTACCTCGGCATCGTCCCGAGCGTGCGCGCGATGCTGAAAGACGTGAACCCTGCCAAAGCGGATGTGCCGATCTGGTTTACCGAGGTCGGCTTGGCGGTGAACGAAGCCGACCCCAGCGCAGTCACCGAGGTCGCGCAAGCGGACGGGTTGATCAAGCTGTTCACGATGGGTTTTGCACAAGGTGTCACGCGCATCCATTGGTTCGATCCTCGCGACAGTGAAGGTCTGACACTCGGCTTGTTGCGGCGCGACGGCTCGTCCAAGCCGGCACATCGGGCGCTCACGCAGCTCTCGGGCGCGCTCGGCGCGCGCCCTAAGTTCCTGGCTTATGTCCCGCTCGCTAAGCATACCTTTGGTTTTCTGTTCGAAGGGCTGGAGCGCGATGTCGTGGTCGCGTGGGCCAAGCCCGAGCAATGCCGCGTGCTCAGCTTCGACGAGCCTGTTGCGGTGCTCTACCCGGAAGGCGCGAAAGACGACGACTGTCACAACATCAGCGTCGACACGCGGCCGGTCATCGTGGCCGCGGCGCGAGATTCCGCGGTGGCCAAGTCCTGGCGCGCCGCGAGCTTAAAGACGCGGCCGGCGTGGGACACAGGCACTGAGTCGAAGAGTGTGGCGCTGCACGCAGGGCAAGGGCCGCTCGGTGTGCACATCGTCGGGCCTGTCACGCAACGCTGCAGCAACGGGCGCTGCGAGTACGACTTGAGCACGCGTAGCAGTGTCAGGTTCGCGGTCGACCCGCTTTTTCAAGGTTACGACAGTCAAACGCTGGAAGTGGTCCTGACCTTGCGTCCGCACGCCGGTAACATGGCGGGCTTCAATCTCAAGTACGAGTCGCGCGGGGCGAACCTCGATGAGCACGGGATGCGCCGCGCAGGTGGCTGGACCTCCGTGCGCGGTACGCGCCCGCTGGTGTTGCGTTACAAGATCGCGGACCCGAGCTTCGTCGGAAAGTATGGCGCGAACCTGGCCGTGGACTGCGACAGCGTGCGCTACTGCGATTTCGGCATCTTGAGCGTGCTCATCAACAAACGCTAAGCGGCTGCGGGCGTGCTCCAGCGCTCGAGCACGCGCTGCGCGGCGGCGATCTTCTCTTCCAAGCGCGCCAGCAAGTTGCTCTGGACAGCGTCGTCGCTCAGCTCGCCGACGCCTGCAGCCAGACGCTGCAGGGCGGCGCTGGCTTGTTCGAGCGTGCGTTCCGCGCTGCCCGTGCGCAACACCAGCGCATCCATGCGAGGTCCGACCCGCCAGAGCAATGTGTGCAGCACACGCGAGCGCTGCTGGGGTGTCGCGTGGGTGACGCGCATCATCCAGGCAAAGACATCCGCTGCAGCGTGCGGGTCAAGAGCGGGGGGCACTCCACCTAGCGCAGCCTCGAGCGCCGCTGGCAGCGGCGGTACCGGCTCCAGGTTACGCGCGAGATCCGAGCAGCCGAGGCTGGGCAGCCGCGTGAAGCGCGGCTGCAGTTGCAAGCCGCAGAGCCAGTCCTGCCACTTGAAGTGATTGACGCGCGTCGAGGTCAGGACGGGAAGCCAGGGCACGCGATAGGCGTCCGCGCAGATGGCTGCGTGCAGCGACTCGGCTAGGACGAGGCGTGCCCCGCTGATCTGGCTCAGCACTTGTGGAACCTCTGCGCGCGGATCGGCGTAGTCGATCCGCGCGCGCGCACAGGCTGCGCGCCACAGCGGATTGGCCGCGGTTTCCCAGTGCGGCACAAACAGCGCGCGGCCACTGGCTTGTGCGGCAGCGTGCTGCGTGGGAACCAGCGCCGCAGGGTCTGTGACCGCGTAGGAGGCGTCCAAACCGAGCACTCGGGCGCTGAGAGGCCCGCGCACGAAACAGACGTGAGCGCGCTCCGAGCGCAGCGCGGCCGTATCGGCCCGGTAGCCGAAGCCAGCGCCGCACACCAGGACGCGCCCCGGTCCGTAGTCACGCTCGCCGAGCAACGTGCCCACGCCGAGCAGGCTGATGTCGTCGCGGCGCGCGAGCCAGGGCCGAAAATACGGAGTCCACAACGACTGATTCAGTTGGTCACCGAAGTTCGGGTAGCTGTCGTAGTAGAGCACACGCATTTAGCGACTCGCAGGATCCACGACGTAGCGCGCGAGCGGACGCCCGAGCGCACGCGGCAAGGTAGCGACTCCGAACGCCCACATACACAAACCTAGCCTGAGCATCGGGCGCTCTGAGTGTAAGGTGATGGCGGGCCAGAGTTGTTCGAGGAAGTGTGAGAGTCCATTGCTAACACCAGACTTATAGTCCGGCGCATCGAGCACAGACTTCGCAAACACCTGCTTCTCCAGGGAGAACGCCGGCTGACAGCGCGCTATGGCGCAGGCGGGGCCGAGCCGAGCCGCAATCCATGCGCGCATCCGCTCGTGACGCGTGTGGGTGAGGGCGAGCTCGTCCTGCGAGCTGGCGGCATTTCCGAAGAAGCCTTCTTGGCTGCCGCCGTGCACGCGGTATCCGCCCAGCACCTCGTCGCAGCTCTTCACCTGGCCGAGCAGCGCGCTGCCGTTGATCGCAAAGAAGTCCGCGCCGTAGCGATCGCGGTCGCAAACCGGGAATGGCGCGAGCCGACGCAGCGCCGAGACGCGGTAGGCGTTGCCGGAGCCCGGCGCGGAATGACACAGCCGACCGCTGCGCACGAGCTCTGACAGATCGCCTTGCTGCATCAGCCGCGGGATCGTACCGCCGAGCGTCTGACCGTCGCGGTCGAGCAAGCGCAGCCGGTACTGCACTTTGACCACATGCTGCGTGAACGACGCAGCGATGCGCGCGAGCGCGTGCGGATCGAGCAGGTCATCCGCGTCTAGAAAGACGACGATCTCGCCGCGGACGCGCTCGAGCCCGGCGTTGTATGCGGCGACTTGTCCGGCGCGATTCTGCCTCACCAGCTGTGCCTGCCGCTCGTAGCGACAGAGCACCCGCTCTGTGTCGTCGGTCGAACCATCGTCGACGATGACAAGCTCGCTCAGCGGGTAGGTCTGCGCGAGCGCAGACTCGATCGCGCCAGGGAGGTATGCGGCGTAGTTGAAGCTCGTGATGACGATGGACGCACGCACGAGTCACTCACTCAGCGTTGCAGCTCCAGTACCTTGCGTGGGTCCAGTCGGCCCGTGAGCAAGTGTAACGTCGCGAGCGCGTTGCCTTGCAGCCGACCGCGGCGGTCGACCCAGGGCTCGGGATGAAGCGCGCGGTACGCGTTGGCTGCGACGTTGCGGGACACTTGGCGCAGCGCGCGCTTGGGCGCGAGCGTGCCCTTCCACATCAGGTACCACGGGTTGGCGATCTGCGAGTAGCCGATCCGCAGCCCAGAGCTGCGCCCGTTCTTGATCGCCAGGTGCACGCCGGCGAGCCTGGGAGTCTTGATCAAGCGCCCGTAGCGCGCGATCTGCCGCGAGAGATCCACATCTTCGAGCCAGCCGTAGAGCGGCAAGCGCTCGTCGAAGCGCAGTGCGTGCTGGTTTACGAGCGCCATCCGTAGGGCCATGTTGCAACCGTACAGGTTGTACACGTCCCAGTCTTTCGCGTCGTCGGCAGGCGGTTCACGCGCGGCCAAAATTGCGAGCGCTTCAGCGTGCGAGACGCCGTGGGAGATTGCACCATCTACGAGCACTTGGCCGGTCGCGCCTACGATGTCCGGTTGCTCGGTGAACAGCTGCTCCAGATTCGCGAGGTAGTCCAACGCCGGATAGAAATCGTCGTCGAAGAACACGAGCACATCGCACGCGTCGCAGGCTTCGACGATGGCGTTGCGCTGCGCGCTCAGACCGCGTGGGCCACGTACGATCTTGACATCGTACGGCAGGGAGGTGAGGGCGGCTTCGTCGCAGTCGTCGCTCGCGGAAGGACAGATCACCACTTGGTCGGGCAGACGCGTCTGTTGGCCGAGCTGCACGAGTGTTTGTGTCAGCATGTCACGCCGCCCAGCGGTCGCGATTCCAACAGTTATCACCAGTGGACAGTTCTGCATGTTTGAGCCAGGCGGTCTAAGTTTAGAATAGCGAGCTGAGCTGCCGTGGCATGCGTCTCCGCACCGTGCTCGAGAGCGCGCGTGGCGCTGCGCGCAGCAGGTCCCGGATGCCGGGTTTGCCATTATACGCGGGATCGATGCGGCGCGGGTGAACGATGCGCTCGGGATAGATAAAGCCTTCGGGCTGCTCGCGATTGAGCGCCAAGGCGGTGCGTCGCTCTCGCTTCACGTACAGAAAAGTGTTCTGTGCGTACCACCACATCACTTTGTCATTCGACCAAAAACGGGGGCGGAATACGTCGTAGAGCGCGTAGCCACAGCCTTCGAAGTGCGTGCGCCAGTAGCTCGGCCAGCGCTCGTTGACGTGATCAGTGCCGCCTTGATGCGGGCTGGCCGCGGAGAACACGATCACATCTGACAGTCCGGTGAGGAACTCGACGAAGCTCGCCGCATGGGAGTGCGGCAAGTGCTCAGCGACCTCTAACGACTGTGCGATGTCGAAGCGCCGGTCCAGGCGCGGCAAATGCAGCAGGTCGACCGGTCGGAACTTGTCTCGTGGCACAAATAGCTTGCCAGGGTCGACCCACGCGCCGTCCATGCCGAGGATGTCTTTCACACCTGACTGTGCGTACGTCTGCAGCCAAGCTCCCACGCCGCAGCCGACATCCACGACCGACCTGGCGTGCGTGATCTGTAAGATGTACGGAACGAATTCCGCTGATGATGCAAACGAGCCCGCGGCCTGGTCATCGTAGAAGTGCGTGTCGTAGACCGTAAACATCGGCAGTCTCCGTGATGGCGGCGCAAGTTTGTTAGTCTGTATAGGGAGTCTCAAAGCAACCACGTGCTCACGCAAGCGCTTTGAAGTGGGCGCATCGATCTCGGTGGGCCAGCCACGTACGCGTGCACACATTGGTTGTTAGTTGTTGAAGCTGTTGAAACAGCAACGCCAGCGTGCAGAGCTGCACGCTGGCGTCGCATCTAGGTCAGCACTGAGGCTGTGCGATTACTGTCCGGAGCACTCGAACGGAGTGATGCTCCAGATCGGGTTTTGACCGAGGAGACCGTGCCGGTTGTCGTCCAATGGACGGTCTCTGATCTTGATCCCCAACTGTGAGCTCGACTCGTGTTGGAAGACCAGTGGCGTCGCCTGCGTGACATTGGCCGCGACGCAGTCCGCGAACTCCTTGAACCCAGACTTGATGCCGGCCGGAGGCGTGGTGCTGTTAAAGAAGCCGAACGTTCCGGGCAGGATGTAGCGGTTGGCGTCATCGATCAGGACCCACGCCCACTTGCCGTCCTCGCTGCCATTGACTGACCACCACCAGAGCGGGTTGTACTTCATGCATCCGCTCACGTAGCGAACGACGTATTTGCCTTCCGGTGTGGGGAAAGTCGGCGCCAGCGTGACGCCGTCGAGCTTCGGGTTACCTTTGACAGTTTGACGCTCGGCGTTGCAGATCTCCTCGCACACACCTTGGACGCAAGCGCCATCTTGGCCGTTGTAGTCGCAGAGTGTTCCATCTGGACCCGGATCGTGGGTCGCACCGTCGTCCGGATTGCATCCGTCGATCGTGCAGGGATTGTTGTCCTCCGGATTGATGAGCGAGCAGTCGTAGGGCTGACATGGCTCGCCCACGATGCCGTCTTCCCAGGTGACGCTGGTGACGCTGGTGACAGTGGCCACCCAACGCGCAGCGCGAGCGTACACCGCGCCTCGCAGCACGGTTCGCGGGGCGAAGTTCACGTAGCCATTGGGCGCGATGATCAAAGCGCGCACTCTGCCTTGGAAGCCGACGTGCACGGCTGGAGTTTCACCGCCGAACTCTTCACTCGCCGGGCCCAGGTCGCCAGCGGCTGCGTGGATCACGAGATCCTTCGCAGTCAGTCCAGAACTGTCGATTGGCTTGAGCTGTGCTTGCTGCCCAACTCGCACGAAATTGGTCACGACGAGCGTGGTGGGTGCAAGCGCGTAGACCTTCGCGTTTTCGAAGAGGCGCAGGTTATTGATCTGGTACGTGCCACCTTGCAGATGGAGCGTGGAGTTCTCGCCCACGTTCACGTTGTTCCAGACTGTGGCTGACGAAAGCACCGGGTACGGAGCGACGTTATCGCCCGGGATGGTGCGATTCGTGCCGCCGTGTGCTGGCGCCACGACCACCGGAGGGATCGGTGTGCTATCCGGGAACGGCGTCACAGTGCCGTGAACGGCAAACAATTCCGGCGTCAGCACGGTAGCTCTGACATTGCCAACGGCCGAGTCCTCGCCGAGATAGACCTCTTTGCCGGTGACGGTCTTGGTCTCGTCGATCAGGGCACCTTCGCCCACGTCGACTTGAAACTCGGGCGAGTCAGTCAGCTCGTCATCACGAACACCGACATCTCCCCCTACCACGCGCGCGTTGGCGCCGAACTTTACCCATTGGTTGGTGTAAACCGCGTAGCTGCTGAGCGCGGCCTGATCGGTTGCGATGCAGTGCTCGCCGTGCAGCGTGCCGGTGTCCTGAATCAGATTGACTTTGGCGTTCTGGATCTCTGGGCTCTCTTCGGACCCCCCTTCGGCCATGCAACCGACCTGGGCGAGAACCAATGCCAAACCGCTTAAGCTATTCCATGCGGATCTCGACGCGCAGCCACGGCCGGCCCGCCGATCGAGTCGCCTCGGCAAGGGCCGATCCCTAACGGTCTTGCAAGACATAAACATCCTCCTCGAACGTGTTAATGAAGACTGTGTGTGACACGCTGTTGCGGAGCGCGAGGGTCGCGCGTCGCGAGGCAGTCTTGCATGATGACAAAGTGCATGCCACGACGTTCGCTCCATTGATCTATTACAGCTTGATTTTGCTTGGAACAAAGTCGCGATGAACTGTTAGAGCCGCCAACAGCTGCATGTGATTGCGGGTGTGCTGCCGGTTTTGATCTCGTAACGTGGCCGCCGCCGTGAGCGGCAACGGTTTCGAACCAGCGGGCGCGAGCGTGCTGCACTAGCCAATCTTCGCTGTAGGGATCTATCCAATCGTCTTATGTGCGCGCCGTCACACGCGCCGCAGCCGACGAGCCCCTAGAGCGCTTCTGAGCGCTCAGTAAGGGGTCTCCCTAACAGTACTCGGGCATCAACTGAAGTAGCTCTCGAGCACCTGGCGCGCCGCGCGCCGCCAGCGGAAAAGCTCACGGCGTGAGCGGGCGGCCTCGGTCAGCGCGCGCTGCGTGTCTGGTCGCATCGCGCGCTGCACGGCTCCACGCAACGAGACTGGATCGCGTGGATCGAAGTACAGGGCGGCGTCGCCCGCGACCTCGGGCAAAGCGCCGCACTGCGAGAGCACGAGTGGTCCCGACTCCGCGAACATAGCCTCGGCGACATACAGACCAAAGCCCTCATACAGGCTCGGGGAAAGCACGACGCGCGACGCACGATAGAGCGCCCTGAGCTCCCCGTCCGTGACACGAGGCAGCATGGTGACCCGTGGATCCTGTGCGAAGCTGGGCGTGCCCGCATACGGGCCGACCTGCGACATGCCGAGCACAGCGACTTGCAGCTTCGCGCTGCACAGCGGCAAGAGGGACTTGATCGCAAACGGCACATTCTTGTGACGCGCCGGACTGCCGACGACCAGGATGAAATCCTTTCCTTGGAGGCCGTGGTTCTGCAGCACGCGCGTGTCCTCTGCTTCACGCAGGATGTGATCACCGCCGTTATAGATGACTCGGATCTTCGCCGGCAGGAGACCATGTGCGATGAGGCGCGCGCGAGCACACGCGGAGACCGTCGCCACCTCGAAGCCGCGCCGCTTGGCCGTCTCTAAGATCAGTCGGTGCCACAACCGATAGGTGCGCGGATAGCTCTCGGGCGCATCGAAGATGTTGGTGTCGTGGATCCAGAGCACCGAGCCCGCCGCCATCAGCGGCGTTTCGTTGCAGAAGCTGATGACCGTGGCGCCTCGGTAGAGGAAGGGCAGCGCGAGCTGCACGCCGAGATTGCTGGCGAACCCGCGGCTGCGCTCGAGCGCGGGTGCCGCCTGGCTGGCGTCGAGCACAGCGTCGGGCGGGGTCGCCACACGCAAGCGTAGAGGCAGACCGGTTTCGGCGATCTCTTCGCCGAGCGCGCGCAGCAGCTCGACGCCGACGCGTGACACTCCAGAGTTAGGCTTGGCCAGAAAGCGCCCGTTGACTACCGTCGCTGCCTTCTGTGCCGGCGGCTCCGCAAAGCTCAGGATCCCGTGAGGCATGTCCCCGGGTGCTAGCGTGAATTGGTCGCGCCTAACAAGTGCCAGGGTAATAAGGTCAACTCGACTGGCAGCACCTAGCGCAGGCTTGTCTACATCTGCCGCTGATGGCGACACCGGGCGGGGCGCTTGCGTTAATATGGGCCAGGAGTGAAGCTGACGGCGTTTTGTCTCCTCGCTCGAAGCCCCTCAGCAACGGCGACTGCGCGGCGAGGCCGAAGCGTTGGTCCTGGTCGACCCTGCTCTGCGTCGTGTGTTTGCAAGCTTCGCTCGGCTGCGCAAGCCGTGCATACGCCGATTCGCTCACGCCTTGGGGAGTGAGCCCCTCGTCCGCCCTCAGCCATGCTCCGCACGAGTGGTTGCGTGTGATGGCCGAAGCAGGCGCGACAACCGTGCGCGGTTACGACTATCGCAGAGGCAAGGACGGGCTACGGGTCTACCGTGATGCGGGTTTTGCTGTCACTGGCATCTTGATGTGGAGCCCGGGAAAACCACGTCGCTTTCCGGTCGATGACCTCGACGGCTTCGCGGGTTATGTCACGAAGCAAGTCGGCACATTCGGAGACTACATTCGGCACTGGGAGGTGTGGAACGAGCCGCCGAACGGAACCACCGATCCCTCTGCGGCCTCGTACGCGAAGATCGTGGCGACCGCACATCGAGTCGCGAAAGCGCTCGACTCACAGCAGCAGATCGGGCTCGCGACCAAGAGCGTGCACATCCGCTTTCTCGCCGACGCGATCAGCGCGGGCGCGCGCGACAAGTTCGACTTTATCTCGCTGCACCCCTACGAGACTGCGGCGCTCTTGCCGCAAGGCTGGGAGCTGCCGTTCCTTGGCATCGCCAGCAATGTGCGGGCCATGCTGCGTGCGCTCGACCCAGGCAAACAACATGTGCCGATCTGGTTCACCGAGGTGGGTGTAGAGCTCGGCGGGCGGGCCGCAGCGCAGCTGGGAGAGGCGCACCAGGCCGAGACCTTAGTCAAGATCTACACTTTGGGCCTCGCGCAGGGCATCGGACATATTCACTGGTTCGATCCACGCGACAGTGAGGGAAAGCAGCACGGTCTGCTGCGCCGCGACGGTAGTCAGCGGCCTGCGTACCGGGCGCTCAGCACGCTCACACGTGCGCTGGGTAAGAAGCCTGAGTGGAAAGGTTTCGTCGAGCTCTCTGCCAACAGCTACGGTTTTCTGTTCGGCGCGCGCGGCGAGGATGTGCTGGTCGCTTGGATGCGTGCAGACGCTAGTGACAAAGAAGAGCTGGTCCTGCCGCAAGCAGTTTCCAGCACGGACTTCTTATGGGGCCGAGAGGACAAAGCCGAACGCGTCGAGCTCAGCGCTGGACCGGTGTTGCTGCGAGCGGCAGCAGACTCCAAGACGGCGGCTGCGTGGCGTGCAAAAGCCTCGGCGACAGTGCCTGCGTCATGGCTATGCAGTGTGGAGGGTCAAACCGTGCAGCTGGTCGCGGGCGAGCGCGCTTGCGGCCTGCACATGGTCGAGCCGCCGCGTGTAGAGCACGGGCCTGGTAGCGCGGAGCTGAGCCTGTCCGGTCGGACTGTCGCGCGCTTTGCTGTGGATCCGCAGCTGATCGGCTACGGCGATCGTACACTCGAGGTCACCGCGGTCGTACGTGGTCACGGCCGAGGCAAAGCCGGTTTCAACCTCAAATACGAAGCAGACCGTCCGCTCGATCGCGTCGACGACAGCGGCATGGTGGGCGCCGGCCATTGGAACCATGTCCATGGCGACGCGCCGAGCACATTGCACTGGCGGATCAAGGATGCGCGCTTCGTGGGGAAATATGGCGTCAATCTGGCGATCGATTGTGACAGTCGAAAGTTATGTGACTTCAGCCTGCTCCGCTTGAGCGTACGAAAACTCTAATGCCGTCCTTCGTCTTTACAGTCTTCGTTGTCGCAGCGGGCATGATCGCCACGCGCACGAGCGCGATCTACTGGCAGATGGCGTTCTGCTTGTTCGGCGCGACGGCAGCGCTCACCTTGCCCAACGGTGCGGTGATCACGCCGAGCAACTTCTTCCTGCCGTTTCTAATCTTGCGGGCTTGGAGCGAGAACCACGGCACCCGCTACATCAAACGTGTGCCAGCTGCCGGCGTGTGGCTGGGCCTCGCCGCGCTGTGCGGCGTCGTGGCGGCTTGGTTCATCCCACGCTACTTGCAGGGCGAGCTCGTCATCCTGACAGTCGATCGCCAGGGCACTGTTAGTAAGCCTGCGCTGTATCCACTGCAGCCGGTGTCGACCAACTTCACGCAGAGTGTGTACGCCATCGGCGGCGTCGCGGCCTTTTTGGCGTTCCGCGCGTTGCTCGAGCGTAAAGGTAGGCTCAATGCGTTTCGCGATGCGACGTTGATGTTGTGCGCGCTCAACTGCGCCGCGGGGCTGCTCAACCTGATCGAGTTTCACGCGGGTCTGCCGTCGCTGCTCAAGTACGTGCGTACAGCTTACGCTGTGTACGACACATATGCAGGCTACGGCGGGCTCGTGCGTATCCACGGCACATTCTCGGAAGCTTCGGGCTACGCCGCATTCTCGATGCCGCTGTTCGCGTTCAGCTTCTACCTTTGGCTGCACGGCATACGACCCGGCTACAGCGGCGCGTTGGCAGCACTGTCGGGCGGCTTGTTGATCATGTCCACGTCGGCGACTGCTTATGTCGGCTTGATCATCTACGGCACGTTGCTGATGTTCGCGCTTACCTATCGCGGCTACGTGCGAGGTCACGTGCCGCGGCTCGGCTTGATCTGCGCAGGCGCGCTGCTTGGCGCGGTATGGTTAGGCGCACTGTTCGTGCTCGAGACCAGGTTCGGTCAAAAGCTCAGCGACTACATCTCGGTTACGTTGATCAACAAGCTCACCTCTGACTCGGGCATGGAGCGAAGCGCTTGGAATCGCCACGCTTGGTTGAACTTCCTCGACACATACGGCATCGGCGTAGGCCTCGGCTCCGCGCGCGCTTCCAGCTATGCATTGGTCTTACTGTCCAATTTGGGCATCATCGGTACCTTGTTCTACTTGATGTTCCTCGGGACCATCTTGCGTAGACCTCTCGCTGAGCCCGATCCCGACGCGATCGTATGTGAAGCTGCTGGGCAAGCGGTGCTCGCAGCGCTGTCATCCGCGATGGTGTCTGCAACGGTCTACGACATGGGCATTGCGTTCTATGGCTTCGCTGCTGCAGCGAGCCTCGCGCCCGTACATATGACGCGTGCGCAACGTGCGCCATGGCCGCAAGCGCCTACTGCTCTAGGCGGCGTCAGGATGTAGGCCGGTGCTGATACCTTTGCCTACGTACTGGGCAGTAGCGCGACATGATCTCACGCGCCACACTTGGTCAGCGATCTTGAGTGAAGCACACTGGACACAAACAACTGTTAACTGCGTCGTTAGCTTCGCCGTGCTTGATCGGCAAAGTGTGAATGCGTAGTCTCTTGCGAGCCATGACAATCCCAAAGCTGATTCATGTTTGCTGGTTTGGTGGGGGCCGCATGAGTCGGCAGATCCAGCGCTGCATGCGTGCGATCTACGCGTTGGAGAGTCACGGCTACAGAGTGCAGTTCTGGGACGAGTCGAACTACGATGTGCAAGCGTCGCCGCGTGTTCACGCGGCGTACTCCGCGAAGCGTTGGTCGCTGGTCAGTAACTACGTACGACTCGACGTGCTGAATCGCCACGGCGGCATTTACCTCGACACAGACATCGAGGTCGTACGCCCATTCGATGAGCTGCTCGACTACGACTTCTTCCTCGGTTTCATGTGGGATTGTGCGCTCGGCACCGCGGTGATCGGTTCAGTCCCAGGACATCCGATCCTTCAGGATATCCTGCGCAGCTACGACGAGATCCCCACTGCGTTCAAGTCGCCGAACAACGACACGTTCACCGAATACTTTTTGAACATGGTGCCCGGCTTTGAGCTGAACGGTCGCGAGCAAGCGATCGCGAACGTGTTTGTCGCTGACAAGTTCGTGTTCGAGCAACCGTCGCTGTTCAAGCGTAAGAACTACACCATTCATCACTTCGAGCAGAGCTGGAAGCCCAACTCGAGCGCGAAAGTGTACGTGAAAGCGGCTGTGATCAAGCTGTGCTCGCTCTGGTTGTATCGCAAGTATGTGTGCTGGCATTCGCTCCGGATCTCGCCCTACCACGACATATTCCGCAGGGTGAAAGCACGCGAGCGCGCGAGGAGATTCGTGCCCGCGGCATCGCGGCTCAAGCCCGCCGAGCACAGTCTACGGCCATTGCGCGGCCTTCGCTCACTCTGGCAGCGCAGCAACACGAACGACGGTCGACACTTCGCGGATGCTGCAGTTGGTTCGGCGCACAGCTGATCATCGTATGACAGCGTTGATCCCTGAGTACCACTCGGACTCGATGTTCCCGTGGCGCCGCAGAGCCGGCGTTGCGCTGTGGATGGCACAGCTGCAGCGCGACCACCTCAGCTCGACTGCGCCGCTGTCCGGCGGTCGGGGACCTATTGTGTCACTGACCAGCTACGGCCCGAGGATCCGGCATGTTCATCTGACACTGGAGAGCATCGCGCAAGGGCGGCTCGTGCCGAAGCGCACAGTGTTATGGCTGAGTGATCCATCCGCCAAGCGTCGCGTCCCTGCCAACTTGAAGCGGCTGATCAAGCGCGGGCTCGAAGTTCGTTTCACCGAGGATCTCGGTCCGCACAAGAAGTACTTTCCCTTCGTAATGCAGGAGCGCGTCGACTCACCGCTCGTGACTGCGGATGACGACGTGTTGTACCCGCGTTTTTGGCTCGCCGAGCTGCTCAACGCATACGCTGCGCGCCCCGGCAACGTGCACGCATTCCGCGTCCACGTCGCGAACCTCGACTCGAGTGGGATGCGCTTTCGTCCCTACGCAGAGTGGACCCAGTGCACGAGCACGCGTTCCAATCGTAACAACTTCTCGACCGGCTGTTCCGGAGTGCTGTTTCCTCCCGACGTTCTGTCCGCTCTGCGTTCGAGCGGTCGTGGCTTCGAGTCATGCTGCCCCTGGGCGGATGACATCTGGCTCAACCTGCACGCACAGCGGACCGGTCACTACGTGGCGCAAGTGCGCGAGGACTCGATGCGCTTTTTGGGCATCTTGCTGACGCAACGCAAAGGCCTCTTTCACCGCAATGTCTACGGCAACGGCAACGACTCAGCGCTGGCCGCTACGTTCAACGAAACTGACTACGCGCGGCTCACGGAGCAAGAGGATAGGGCGGGAATCACATTTTGAGTCAAAGCCCGATTCCACTTCACCTCCATTTCATCTGGATCGGCCCAGAGTTGCCCTGGTTCGCGAAACTGGCGATCGGCAGCGCGCTGCGACGCGTCCCCGGTGCACGTGTCAGCTTGTGGGCGACACACGATCTTACACTTGACGAACATGTAGGATCGCTGCAAGCCGACGAGCGCTTCGAGCTCGGCCGGCTCGACGAACGTAGCTTGTTCGATGATGCACCGAGCTCGCTCCCACTCGACCTATTGCTGGAGCAGTTTAGAAGCCTCACTGAGCCTGCGGCGCGCAGCAACATCGCACGCTTGCTGCTACTCGCTCGGTTCGGGGGCATTTATCTCGACACCGACACAACGACCCTGCGTGACCTAACACCGCTGTGCTCGCTGGGCGCGTTTTGCGGGCTCGAGCACGTGGTCTGGCCGATGTCCTCGCAGAACCTGCTGTCGTACCGCTTGTTCGGTGGACGTGTGCGGTCCGTCCTGCGGCGCGCGTGTGCAAGTGTCCCGCACGGTGAGCGCGCGTTTGCGCCGCTGTCACGTTGGTACTGCACCGCAGCGAACAACGCGGTCCTCGGTTTCACGCAGGGACACAACTTCGTGCTAGGCACGCTGAAGCGGGTCGCGGAGCTCTCGCCGGAAGAACGTGGCCGCCGTTATCGTCTCGGTACTTACCTGTTGCAGGAGATGCTGGAGAAGCAGGCCGAGCATGACGGCGTCACATTGCTCTCGCCGCCGCACTTCTATCCTCTCGGTCCTGTGATCTCACGCCAATACTTCCATGCGCGCAGTGATGTCTCCAGCGCGGTGGCCGCCATCGTCAAGCCCGAGACGTACCTGATCCACTGGTACGCATCTGTCTCGGAGCTGCGGCCATACGATGAAGCACGCGTGCAAAACGAGCGAGACCGAAGTGTGTTCGCGCGGCTCGCGTACGACGCACTCTAATGTCGACTCCACAGCCAACGCAGCGCGGCGAGCGCAACGTGTCCGGCCTGCTGTATCGGCTCGGGTACCTGCTGTGGAAGATGCAATGTCGACTCAACAAACCTCTCGTCGGCCTCGCGCCAGTGGCGCCGCGCGCTGTCGTCACTGAAGCTTGGGACCTACACACTGCGCGGATCGAGCCGCGCGAGCCTGACTTGTGCGTGGTGATCAGCACGCACAGGCGCCCGCATGCTTGCGCCGATTTGCTGCAGCAGTTGCACGCTGCGCTGCCGGAGTCGGTCACCCAACCGGCGCAAGTGATCGTGTTAGAAGATATGTCAGATGCTGACTACGGCGACGTCCAAGCGCTCGGCGAGCGCCTATTCGAGGCGCGCTTTGTGTTCTTGCGTTCGCGCCGCTGGCTCGCGAAGCAAGGCTACTACCTTTTGTATCAGGCTGCGTTCGAGCTACTGCGTCAGCTGCGGCCGAGGCACACGCTCTTCATCCAAGACGACCTCAGTCTTGCCCCTAACTTCTTCGCGGACGCACTGGGGCTCTGGGGCTCGATCCCCGACCCTGATAAAGCCGTATTGTCGCTGGTTGCGTTCGATGACGATGAGACCCGCGGTCGTTGGACGCGCTACAAAAGGCGCGTGTTGCTGGGCGGCAAGGCTTGGAAGACGCAGTGGTTCGACCTGCAGGCGTTCCTGGTGGGTCGATCCTTCTTCGAGACGCTCCAGTACCGGTTGTTTCCCGCCGAGCCGCTGCGCTTCAGTCAGCGACCGGGTGTGAGCAGTGGAGTGGGTGAGCAGCTGACTCGCCGCTTATGGCGACGAGGCAACATCTACCAGGTCGCGCAGACCCTGGCTTTCCACGGCGGGCACGCGAGCGTCATGAACGCGGATGCTCGAAGGGATCGGGCCCTCGACAATCGCGAGGTCTAACGCTGCCTCCGGAAAGCACTCTGCAGTCGCGGCGCGTTTTGTGAGTGGGCGAACGACGCGACCGCCGCCGCTTGAACATCGTTGAGCGCCACTGCGAGGCCACGCGATTCGCTGAACAACCCTGCGAGATGGTCCTCGGCCACGCGCCGTGAGGTGTGACCCAGGCGCACGACCGACAGCACGAAGTCGGACAGCGGCGCGAGGATCAGAGGATCAGAGACAGACGGATAGCTCGGACCGTCGAGCAGGACGAAGTCGTATTGCGAGCGTGCTTGCACGAGGAAGCGGTTGAACCGTTCGTCTGACAATAGCTCGGCGTTGGTGTTAGGTCCTGCACATACAGAGTCGAACGAGCCTGACGTCAGACACATGGTGCGAATGCCATCGCGCCAGGCGACGCTGCGCTGCACGACATCCGAGAGATCCGGCTCTTGCGGCACGCTGAGCAGCTCGTGGTGCGTGGGCCGCCGCACGTCGGCATCCACCACGAGCACGCGGCGATTGTCGGCGGCCAGCATCGCAGCGAGTGACAACGCACAGCTGGTCTTCCCATCGCGCGGCTCAGGTGACGTAACCAGGATCACCTTGCCGTGTTCACCGGGAAGCGCGCGGTACACATTTGTCCGCAGCGAGCGAAACGCCTCGATGTACGCGGATGACGAGTGCCCAGCCATGAGATCGAACGGCGGCACACCCGCTTGGAGATCTGCGCGCGTACGTTGGCGTGCGGGGATGCGCGCGAACACTTGCAGCGGTCCGAGCATGCCGCGCACATCGTTTTCGACGCGGAATACTGCAGAGAACAAGCCGCGCAAGATCACGATCGCCGCTCCCAGCAGCAAGCCGAGGATCGCGCTCGCGAGGTGCAGGAACAGCTTGGGTGAATCCTCCTGCAGCGGCACGTACGCCGTGTCCAGGATGCGGTTCTTGGAGACGGTGCTGGCTTTGGTGATCGCCGCCTGCTGCCTGCGCTCGAGCAGGTAGCTGTACATGCGACTGTAGACCTCGGACTCACGCCCGAGCTGCGAGACCGCGAGCTCTGCGCCTGGGATGGTCGCGAGCTTGGCTTCCTGCTCGGAGATCACGTGACTGAGCGCGCCCACCTGCTTTTCAGCGCGTGCGATCTTCGCGTTCACGTAGCTGCGGATCGCGGTGAGCTGCGCTTTCACCTGCGAGTCGGCGCGCTGCATTTCGGGCGAGGAGTTGCTGTACTCTGAGCCGAGCGTCACGATGCGTGCGCGAGTCTCCTCCAGCGCTGCAGCTTGGCGCTGCAGGACCTCGTCGCGCGCCTCGCCGAACATGAACGCTTCGAGCGGTACGGTGGGATTCTTGAGCGCCTCGCGGATGTCGCGCAGCGACGTGAGCTCGAGCTGCGCGTGCACGCGTTGTTCCTCGTAGCGGTTGACTTGCCCGATCACCGCTTGTGCTTCGTCTGCCATCACGACCACGCGATTTTCCGAGCGGTAGTCGGCGAGCTTCTCTTGTGTGTGATCGAGCTCCGAGCGCAATGAGCGAAGCTGCTCGCCCACGAATTCTTCTGCGGCCGTGGCTTCTTCGGTCTTCCAGGCGTGCCGGACATCGAGGTACGTGCGCATCAGCTGCGTGAGAAAGCTCGCTGCGAGCTGACGATTGGTGCTCGAGAACGTCAGCACGAGCACGCGTGCTTGCGCCGAGCCGGTCTTGGGCACACTGACAAGCAGCTGGCCGAGCGTGCGCTCCACGGTGATGTCGAGCGGCTCTACGCGCAGCGCGAGCTCGGTACCTGGTTGCGGTCCAACACTGCCTGGCACGAGCGTCAGCGTGAGCTCGTCCGTGCTGAGAGGCGTCCCCACTGTGCCTTGCGCTGTGCCGAACTGACCGCTGAGCGTGTATTCGGTGGGGCTCTTGAAGCGCAGTGAGTACGAGCGACCTTCGAGCATCCCGTCGCGCAAGCGCGTGTCGGTGACGCCTACGATGTCGCTGGCGGCGTCGAGCAGCTCGGGATTGCGCCGAGACAGCAGCCACTGCCAGAACACGGGCGGGCGCCACTCTGGCGGCGTGACGGTCGCGTTGACGCCTGCGGCGAGCGCGGCTGCGCCGACCATCGAGCGACTGCGCAGCACCTCTATCTCGGCGGCGGCGTCTGCGTTGACGCCGCTGCCGATGTCCAGCTCGTTGCCGCCGCCGTGGCTGCCGCCACCGGCTTCACCCATGTACAGACGCGCCGTCGACAGGAATGTCATCGGCGAGGTCAAACACTTGAACATGGCGAGCGTGAACACCACACCTGCGATCGCAAACACCGTCCAGGCGTTGTCCCGAACCATCCACCAGAGTTGTGTCAGGTCGATGCCGTCAGCCCGCGTATGTGACTGTCCAGGCCCGCCATTGGGCCCGGGCATCATGCTACCGGGTGGGCGCGACGCGTTGGTCCATGAGATGACGCTGTGGTGCGGACGCGGAGCTAAGTTGTCGGCCGGTTCTTCGGGATACATGGGCTGTATGCGCGCCTGACGGGTTGAAGGGGTGCGGCCGGATCACGGTCAGGAACCCGCGGGTTCACCCGTTTTGATGATGCGTAGCAGGAGATCGTTCGAGAAGTGATGACCTACGAGCGACAGAGTATCGGGTAGCCGAGTGCTGGCGAGTGTAACAAACACCACACCATCGATCAGACGTTCAAAGTGTTCCGCGTCCGGCCAAGTGTCGACCACTGGGCCATCGATGATGATGAAGTCGTATACAGCACGTTGGCGCGACAGCAACTGCGAGAACTGCGGTAGGCCCAGTGCGGCAGGTGTGCTCCATCTGCTCTCGACCAACACATGCAGGTTGGGGCTGAGCTGCATCGGGCTGGCTGTGTCGATCGTGTCGAGCTCAGCCATACGCTGCAATTGCTCGGAAAGTCCGTAGCTGCGCGGCACATTGACTTGCATCGCTCGGTGCAGCGCAGGCGCGTCCAAATCGCCTTCGAGCGCCAACACACGCATATCTTCTCGGTCAGCGAGCATCTGCGCCAGCTGCGCTGCGAGCTGCGACTTGGCGTAACGACAGCTCAGCCCGCTCGCGATGCGCAGCACGCGCCGCTCGTTGTCAGCGCTGCACAACGCATCACACAAGTCAGCGAGATGATTCTGTGTGGCCGGCCCGAGAACCTCTCGATCCGCCGCGAAGTGATAGGGGCCTACATGGTAGATCACGCGTCCGGATGAACCACCCGCCGCACCATCAGGCTGCGGCTCGTCGAGTGGTTCACTGGCATTGTCATGGTGTGTGTCGGGCGGCGAGAGGTCACCATCTCGATCGAGCTCTGGAAGTTCAGGCTCAGCGAATTCCGCTGCGCTCGTTCCGACGAGCTCAGCCTCGGTGGCAAGCTGCCCCGGAGCAGCCCAGCCCTCTATCTCTGCTTGGCGCGCGGCGAGTGCTTCGTTGCGGACAGTGCGTACGAACAACAGGCCGAGGCAGATGGTGAGCAGCAGGCCGATGCCTTGTAGGATCTGCGTCGAGCTCGCTGAGCCTGGCTGGCGTGTGATCGCTTGATATTTGGTGACGATTGGCGCTTCTTCTGCGCCCGGGGTCTGCGCCGAGGCGGCGGGTGCTGCCGCTATCAGCAGCAACCAAGCCGTCAGGCCGAGCAGCGCCCCGCGAATCAGGCGAAGCGAGAACAGCGGCTGCGCGATAGGCGGTTTATGCATCGAAAAAGGCAAGCGTACTCCTGCCGCGGTGCTGTGCGACGGAACGGATTCCGCCGAGATAAAGCTACTCGAGGAAATCTACTGATGCAGCCATCTGCGGCGATGCGTTGTTGGCAGCTTAAGCGAAAGCGCCTCGCGATGTCACCGGACATCACGACCTGAATGAGTGTGGTGAGAGCGACGACGATTGGTGCAACAGTGTTTGATTGTGTGCGCTCCCGTAGGCTCAGTGCTCACGTCGTATTCATAACGTCCCACGCTCCCAGCGAACAGACGTTGGCTCCGGCAAGATTGAATGATAATCAAGCTTCTTCATGATTTGCCTCGCAGCGTCCCGTATTCGGCTGACCATCTTGGGTTGTGCGATCGCTGCCGCTATTGGCTGCAGTACGCCTCCTGTTATATCCAAGCCGCTACCTACGGCAGTGCGCTCGGTGAGGAACGAGACGCTCGATCCCGAGGTATTCAAGCAGGTCACCGGCGGAGGCGAGACGGATGCCTATCGAGTGGGCCCCGGCGACTCGCTCCTGGTCGTGGTGTACGGCCATCCAGAAGTCTCGATCGCGACTTACACCGGTGTGAGCCCGATGGGCTCGCGCGTGCCAGGTTTCCAGGTCGACAACGACGGCTCGATTCAGTTTCCGCTGATCGGATCGGTGCAAGTCGCAGGCAAGACGACAAATGAGCTGCGGGAGTTCCTCGAGAAGAGGCTCACCGAGTTCTGGCACGACCCTAAGGTCACGGTGCAGGTCGCCTATCACGGCAGCATTCGCTACTACCTGTTCGGTGAGTTCACCGCGCCGGGCATCAAGTTCAGTGATCGTCCGCTGCGGCTGATGGAGGCGATGAGCCTAGGCGGAACCGTGAACCTCACACGCGCCAGCTTGAATAGCGCTTACATTGCGCGGAACGGCAAGCGCCTGCCGATCGACTTCCAACGCCTGGTGCGTGACGGAGACCTCAAGCACAACATTCCGTTGCGTCCCGGTGATGTGGTGGTGATCCCTGACAACGGGAGCGAGCAAGCGTATGTGTTCGGCGGCGTGACAGGCGACGGTGGGCGCGGTGTGGTCCGTTTCGTCAACGGTCGGCTCGATATTCTGCAGGCGCTCTCCCAGGCGGGCTTCGGTTTTCAGGAGCGCAGCGAAGGCGTGCTCTCCGAGACGCACGTGATCCGCAGCGCCGGTGACAAGGGCACATTGTTCGTCGTGGATGTCGAGCGCATCCTGAGCGGCGAAGCTGCGAACTTCCATCTCGCACCGGGCGACATCATCTTCGTTCCAACGACCTGGGTTACAGATTGGAACAACGCGCTCCGCAGGCTCTTACCGTCCCTGCAGGCCATCTCAGGCTTGCTCTCGCCGTTCGTGCAGATCAAGTACTTGAGTCAATAAGCTGGTCGCTCGCTGCGATGGCGCTATGCTGCAGCTGAGGGCGGCGCCAAGTAGAGCTTGCAAGGCGCTGTGCTGCACGTCCATGCCGCACATGGTCTGTCTTGGTCCGTGTGTGTGCTCGGCGCGCGAGCAGTGACACAACCAAACGCGTTGCTTCACGCGTCGAGAAGACAGACCATCGGTGCAAATGCTGCAAATACGAAGCCCATTCACGCTGGGACTGCTGTCCTTCTTGTTAGTTTTCGTGCTTGCGTGCTCGTCTAGCAGAAAACGTTTTGGACCATCAAAGCCAGAGGACGCGGGCTGGGACACGGGCACTGAGACAAATTCGCTTTGCACGAATGTCCCGTGTGGCGAAGGTCAGATCTGCGAAGAGATCGACGGTGAGTCAGCGTGTGTGCCGAGTTGTGAGCAGCTGGAATGTCCTGACGAACAGCATTGTGAGATCGTAGGTCGCTTCGGAACCTGCGTGGATCGTTGCATTCCGGACTGTACCCCCGGCCAACGCTGCGATACTGGCGCGTGTATCGACAACAGCTGTGAGTATCTCTCGTGTTCTGGGACAGAGGCCTGTGTCCCAGCGGCGACCGGCGGCGGAAACGTTTGCGCAAGCAACACCTGTAAGGATGATGTCGAGTGTCCAGCAGAGCAGAGTTGTCGCGATGGGGTATGCAAGAGCGACAACTGCACGCCCAACGAGCGCCGCTGCGACGACCGTACGCTCTTGGAGTGCGCCGCCAACGGCGGCAGCGAGCTCACACGCATGATGTGCAGCGACGCGGAGCACACAGAGAGCCAATGTGTAGAGGCTGCCAGCTCAGCGTACTGCACGTGTCGCGACGACTGGGATTGCCCACAGTTCAGCCGTTGCTCGCAGAAGCGCTGCGAGGGCACAGGGCGAGAGCCTCACTGCTTTTTGCCCCCGACATCGTTCTCTGAGCTGTTGCCCTCCGACGAGCCCGGCTTTCCGTGGGGCGGCCATGATGCGGATGGCTACAAGAACGACGGCTCGCTGCAGCACGCCGATCCTGTGCGTTCGCGCGATGCCCAAGGTCATCCGTTCCCACGTCATGCCCAAGTCATCACTACGCCGATCGTCGCGAACCTCGACGATGACAATGGCGATGGTTTGGTCAACGAGCTCGATCTGCCCGAGATCATCTTCACGAGCTTCTGCGACGCCAACTACTTCAACCACGGTGTGCTGCGCGCGCTCCACGGCGGCGGTGCGAGTGCTGGCAAAGAGCTGTTTGCACGCTGCGATGACAAGGTGTGGCACGAGGGCGATCCTGTCACTGACGACGAAGGCAAGCCGCTGCCAGCTGCATACTGTGGCTGCAGCGCAGGCGACCTCGAGCCGACCGGGTCGGTAGCCGTCGGCGATCTCGATGGCGACGGGTTCCCGGAGATCGTTGTCACAGGCCACGCGAAGAGCGCGGGCGATGCGGAGATCCCGGCGACACGCGTGCTGATCTTCGATCGCCGCGGCGACGTCGTCTCAGACAATGCGATCGATGCGTTGCCCGGTGACAATCCGTCGGTCACGTTCGCGAACGTCGACGGTCAAGGTCTCTCGGAGATCGTGATCGGCGCGCGCGTGCTGTTCTTGAAGGAAGAGGGCGGAGCGCTCAGCGTCGTCCGCGTGCTCGCTGGCAAGAAGAGCCAGGGTGTGAACAACGTGCAGGGGCCGATCGGCTGCGCAGCGGACCTCGATGACGACGGTCGCATGGAGGTCGTCGCAGGCGCCACGGCGTACCGAGTGCCGCAGGGCCCAGCGGGCGATTGCCCGAGCAACCTTGACGCGCTCAGCGACGACGAGCGCGCGTTCTGCAGCGGAGAGCTGCCGGTAATCTGGAGCGCGGACATCGACGGCTTCTGCGCGATCGCAGATGTCGCGTCGGCTGGCGCAACCGCAGACAATCGCGACTCGCTCGCAGGCCCCTCTGCGCCGCTCGACGGGCACCCCGAGGTCATTTTGCTCACCTTGGGTCGCCTGCAGATCTACACGAGCGCTGGGCAGCGCCTGGTCGACGAGAAGGTCACGTCGGGCGCGGGTGGCGCGCCGAACGTGGATGACTTTGACGGCGACGGATTCCCGGAGATTGGTACGGCCGGCTCGGACACGTACGTGCTCTACGATTTGCAGCCCGCGCGCGCGCAGTGTCCTGCGTGGCCGGCGCCATTGTCGGGTGCTCCGGGCGCTGGCAGCAATGCCAAGAACCCCACACGAACACCACCTGAGCAGAGCTGCAAGGTTGCAGCTGACTGCGGCGACGCGCAGCAGTTCACTTGCGGCAAGCAAGGGCGTTGCGTGTGCCTGCACAACGGTTGGACGAGCAAGAGCCAAGATATGTCGAGCAACGCGACCGGCTCTTCCGTCTTCGACTTCAACGGCGATGGCGCGGCTGAGGTCGTGTACAACGACGAGTGTTACTTCCGGATCTACGATGGTAGCAACGGCTACGTGCATCAGCGGCTCGACTCGCAGAGCCCGACGCGCATCGAGTACCCCGTGGTGGCGGATGTCGACAACGACGGCAACGCGGAGATCATCTTTGCGGTCGGCAACTCGCGCAGCGAGAATTGTCCGAATCAAAGTAAGGTGCGGTTTCGCAACGGCTTGCGTGTGATCGGTGACCCAAGTGACCGCTGGATCTCGGCGCGCCGGATCTGGAACCAGCACGCCTACCACGTGACGAACGTGCTCGAGTCGGGTGCCGTGCCGGAGCATGAATCTCCGAGCTGGATCGAGTACGCAGGCCGGAACTATAACACCTACCGCTCGAACATCCCGCAGCTCGGCCACGTGGCGCCCGACCTGACAGTGTCAGGTGTTAGTGTCACGTCGCCGGGTATCCTGTGCGGCGAGTCGCTGAGCAATGACATTCGAATCGTCGCGCGTGTCGTCAATCAAGGTGATCTGCGTGTAGGCCAGAATGTGCTGGTGCGCTTCGAGGATCAGGATGGCAAGAAGCTCGGTGAAAAGCCGATCGGCGTGGGGCTCGAGCCCGGCAATGAGGCGCGTGTCAGCCTGGACTATCACGCTGACAGCGTCGATGCGCTGCCCGAGGATGTGCGGGTGACAGTCGACGCCGATTCGCTGGAGCGCGAGTGCGTCGAGGACAACAACACGCGCACGCAGTCGCTGAGCGCACAAGCGACGACCGGCACAGAGCTCACGGTCTCGATCCAATCGCTCGACGATGAATGCCCAGTGCGCCGCTTACGGCTGCGCGTCGAGAACAAAGGCTCCGTGCGGGTCGACCAGGTGCCAGTGCATCTCTACGCAGGACAACCAAGCTCGGGAGGCACGCCGCTCGCCATCCATCAAGTCGGACCGGTGGAGGCCAACGGCAAAGCGGAGATCGAAGCGGACATCGATAGCGCAGGTCGCGACCTGACTGTGGTTGCGGTGGTCAACCCCGACTCGACAGTCCTCGAGTGCGACGAGAGCAACAACACCGCAGAGACACAGATCTACTGCTATGTCGTGTTGCAATAAGTCTGCAGGCCGCTTGCTGCTCGCGCCGTAGCGATCAAGAGGTGACGTCGGCAGTGCCGGTGCGCCCGCACAACACGCCGGCTGCTTCAGCAAGCACTTGGTCGCTTGGCGGAGCAGCGCTCGCTCGAAACGGTCAGCGCGCCGGCATCCAGCACTACCTTCGCTGTTTGAGTAGGGCTTGGGGCATCCAGTGCACGCATTCAGCGTCTTATCCCCCCAAGCCCCCGGCAGTGTTTGGCTAGCCTGCACTCTGCGAACGCAAATGCTGCAGCGTCGAGCCGAGCTGTTTTGTCACTGCTCGACAAAAAATGCTGACGCAACCAGAATAACAGCACAGACCATTCTTCCCCATCGGGGCATTCTGGTTAACCTTTCTGTATCGATGCTCTGTGTGTCCGAGCGACACCAGGGGGGTCAATTCATGTCTGCAAGTAAACGAGTCGCAGGCACCGTTTTGGTGCTCATGGCGCAGCTCATTCTGCACGCCTGTCTCTACTACGACGGCGATGAGAAATGCGGGCCCAACATGGTCTTTAGCGCTGAGGCACATATTTGCTTATGTGATGAAAATAGCATCAAGGTCGCAGGAGGCTGTCAGCCGTGCGAAGGGGAGCGCGTGCCGGTCGCAGGCAAATGCGCCTGTCCCGAAGGAACGAAGGAGACTGACAGCGGCGAATGCAATCCCGTTGCGGGGCTCGGCGATGCCTGTGATGCCAGCAGTTCCTGTGATGATGATGTCTATAACTACTGCGCGTCGAAGCCAGACGGCGGCGGGATTTGCACCAAGCGCTGCACCAACGATGACGATTGCGACGCCACTTACACCTGTGCGGACTGGGAGGATGAACCTTACTGTCGGCAGTTCGTCGGCGCAGGCCTAACCTGTTCGATGCCCGGCCCCGATGACTCCGTGTGTAGTGGAGACGCCGATTACTGCTTCATGGGTCAATGCTTCGTCAGACAGTGTACGCCCACACCTGAGCACGCAACGGACGATTGCCCGCGGGATCGCAAGTGTTGCGATGTCGCGTTCCTGAACGTGCCCGGCGTGATGAGCGCGTGCGTTGCCCTCGACTCCACGGTGTGCAAATGAAGAAGAGCCGATCCAACTACGCGTTTGCGGCGTCGCTGCTGCTACCGATGCTACTGCGCTCGGCGGCCGCGGCTCAAGCCCTTCCTGACGCTGAACCTGAGGCAGCGTCGGCAGCGCAGTCGCCTGCAAATCAGCCCAATCAAGCGAATCAAGCGGAGATCGAGGCGGCTGCTGACACTGTCGCGGAGGTCGCCGCCATGAGCCCCTCGACGGCGGAGCTGGACGCGGCGGCTGACACTGTGTCGGCAGTTGCCACTGGCCCCACGGCAGAGACTAGCGCAGATGCCGATGCCGCGCTGGATGCTGAGCTAGAAGCACTTGGTCTGAACGCAGAGACAGGTGTCACAGACAACGCCCTAAGGATCTATGGCTTCGCCTCCGCGACCTTCATGGGGACCTTGAGCGCCGGGCGCCAAGCGGTCAATCAGTTTCTGGCGAAGGAGACCACCTTCCTCGTCACTGACTTGAACCTATACTTCGCCAAGAAGATCACCGACCAGTGGCGCAGCATGGTCGAGCTACGTTTGACCTACGCGCCTAATGGTCGCGTGCTCACGGATGGTGGGATCGAGCCTAACCAGAGCTACGACCAAGGTCTATTAGGCCGCAATGCCAGCTGGGGTGGAATCAACATCGAGCGCGCGCACCTCGAGTACGATATTCACCCGAACATTACTATCCAAGCTGGCAGCTTCCTTACACCCTACGGCATCTGGAATGTTGACCACGGCGCGCCCGCGATCATCCCGTTTGTCCGGCCATATGTGCTGAGCGAGCAACTGTTTCCTGAGCGCCAGGCCGGTTTGCACGTGTTCGGTCGCATCGCGTTCGGGGACTACTTATTGGGCTACCACGCCACGCTGTCGAACGGCCGCGGCTACTTCGACCAGTTTCGCGATCTCGACCAAACCAAGGCGCTGGGCGCACGCTTGCAGTTTGAAACGCCTTGGCTAGGCGGGCTGCGTTTTGGCGCGTCCGCTTACCACGGCCGTTTCGTCGATCGGGACTCCGATTTTCTGGCGCCGAACCCACAGACCAAGCGCATCGACAACGTCACTCCGACCGGCGTGCGCTACGACGAGCTGGCTCTGGCGGGAGACATTCTGTATGACGTGGGGGGACTTCACGTCCAAGCGGAGCTCGTGGGGCGGAACTTTTCTTACCTGAACGAGGCGCGTGAGCCCGACGGCGCCGGATTTCGCCCTGACAGCTATTCGTTAGGCGGTTATGTCTTGGTCGGTTATCGGTTTCAGGCGTTTTGGAACGTGATGCCTTACGCCTTCTACCAGCGCTACAAGCGCGAGGAGTCGTCGCGCACCGCCACGTTCTCAGCACTGGAGAACTATCAAGTCGGCTTGAACTTCCGGCCAACGTCAGAGCTGGTCCTGAAGGTGCAGTTTGGGCAGTCCTGGATCCCTGGGGGCAATCCTCCTGTCGACAAGGACCTACTCTCTGCGTTCGGCACGCAAGCCGCTTGGGTCTTCTAGGAGCCTGAAACCATGAAAAAGTATATGACACATCGGATCATGTGCTTCATCACGGCCGCGGCCACATTGCTGTTGCTCGCTGGCGCCGTGCGCGCGGGCGCCGGCCCCAAGCTGATCGTCGTCGTAGCCAAGGGCTCGCCGATCAAAGACATCTCGAAGAGCGAGCTGAAACGATTGTTCATGGGCGACAACGTGGTCGTCGAAGGAAAGAAGCTCGTTCCGTTCAACCTCGCCCGGGGAACACCGGAACGAGATGGCTTCGACAAATGCGTGCTAGGCATGACCGGCGAGGTTGTACAGCGCTTCTGGGTCGATCGTAAGATCCGCGGACAATCCGAGGCGCCGCGCTCGCTGCCCTCGTCAGCCATCGTGCTTAAAGTCATCACGAAGTTCCCCGGAGCCATCGCCTACATCCCGGAGCAGGACATCACGGCAGACGTTCAAGCCGTGACGGTCGATGGCGTCGGGCACAAGCAGCCTGCCTATTGGATCTTTGAATAGCCTCGAACCCAGGAGCACGAGAGCTCGTCGCTGGCGACGACGTCTGCGCGCTCCGGTCAAGAGCCGAGCACTTCACGGATCTTGCGTAGAAGCAGCGCTGGCGTAATCGGCTTCGGAAGAAATGAGATGCCGCTGTCGAGCACGCCGTGATGGACGATGGAATTCTCCGTGTAGCCGGAGACGTAGAGAACTTTCATCGCTGGTCGCAGCGGGGCCAAGCGCTCGGCTAGCTCTCTGCCAGTCATGCGCGCCATCACTACATCAGTGAGCAACAGGTCCACCTTGGCCGTGTATTGTTCGCAGATCAGGAGTGCTTCTCCCCCGTTCCTAGCCTCGAGAACGTTGTAGCCGTTGCGGCGCAGGACCGTGCAGACAAGACTGCGAACCTGTTCTTCGTCTTCGACAACGAGGACGGTCTCGGCTCCGCGCAGTGAGTTCGCTACTGGGGCACTGTCTTGTGTCAGCGGGTCGAGCGGTGAATCTACCCTCGGCAAGTAGATACGAAAGGTCGTGCCAGTTCCGGGCTCACTGTAGACCCAGATGTGACCACATGACTGCGAGACAATTCCCCATACGGTAGACAGTCCAAGGCCCGTTCCTTCGCCTTGACGTTTGGTGGTGAAGAATGGCTCGAAGATCCGAGCTTGTGTCGCCGCATCCATGCCGAGGCCACTATCGGTTACGGCCAACATCACGTAGCGACCGGGTACGACTCCGTGATGCGACGCGGCATACTCCGCCGTGAGCTCTGCGTTGCGCGTCTCGATCGCGATCGTCCCGCCGTGTGGCATGGCATCGCGAGCGTTGACCACCAGGTTCATGATCACTTGCTCGATCTGGCTGGGGTCAGCAGACAGCTGTCCGAGCGGCTCTTTGAACAAGGTCAGGGTGACACTATCGCCCACGAGTCGATGCAGGAGTTTCTCCAATCCGGACAAGATCTGATTGAGATCGAGCACGCGCGGGCTCAACACTTGCTGGCGACTAAACGCGAGGAGCTGTCGTGTGAGCTCACCCGCTCGGACGCCCGCTAGCTGAATCTGTTCGATCTCCCCGCGCAGCGGATCTGCTGGCCGCATGGCATCGATCACCAGCGCGGAGTAGCTCAGCACCACCGTGAGCAGGTTGTTGAAGTCGTGTGCCACGCCGCCGGCAAGCTTTCCGACTGCTTCCATCTTCTGCGCTTGACGCAGCTGATCTTCGAGCTTACGCCGCTCACTCACGTCCTGCAGCGAACCCTGCAAGCGCGTGACCGCACCATGAGCATCGCGCACGGCCTGTCCGACAGCGCGCACCCACACCCTCCGGTCGCGCTTGGTGATCAGCTGCACCTCGATGTCAAACGGCGTCCCGTCGCGCGCACAGCTCTCGACACAGCGCGTGACCTGCTCGCGATACTCGGGCGCGTAAGCCTCTACGCCCGACTCGAAGGACGGCGACTCATCGGGATCGAGCTCGTAGATCGCGCGTACTTCGTCAGACCAGATCACCACGCGCTCTACCAGATCGAGGGTCCAAGCGCCGAGCTTGGCCGTCCGTCCGGCGATGCGCGCCAACTCTTCACGCTCGCGTAGCCGTTCGGCGTTGGTTGCCGAGGTAACCGCAAAGCCGATGCCATCAGCCAGGTTCGCCAGCACGTCGACTTCTTCGCTGTGAAGGAATTCTGGTTCGCCTCCATAGATCGCGAGCACGCCGAGGTTGCGCCCGTCTGCGCTCAATGGAAACCATGCGCACGATGCGAGCCCATTCGCGAGCGGATCATTCGCTCCGAGGGAACGGTCTTCATTTGCGATGTCGTTGATGACAGCGGGTCTGCCCGCTCGAATCGCGTCAGCGCTCGGAGTCTGCCAGTGGGTCGGGCCCCACTCCGCCAGCTCGCGCGAGACCCGTGTTAGGTGGTCTCTCGGCTCGCCGAAGTGCGCGACGACGTCGAGCCCTCCAGCTGCATTGTAGATGCCCAGCCAAGCCAATCGGGCCAACCCTTGCTGCACTGGAATGCGGCACGCTTCTTGGTAGAGCGCGCGCACATCGGTGACTCGTGCGATGCAAGCGTTCACGGCGCTCGACACCGAGTACAGACGTGCCACGCGCTCGGCGCGGTCACGGCTGAGTGTGGCAGCGCGACGCTCCTGCTCCTGTGCGATAGCGAGTCCGGCGATGTGCGTCGCAGCCAACACCCAATCCTGCTCGGCGGAGGACGGCAAGCGCGGTTCCCGGTAGTACATCGCGAAGGTGCCAAGGACTTTGCGGCCCACCGAAAAAATCGGCGTTGACCAGCACGCGCGCAAGCCATGTGGTGCAGCAAGAGCCCGATACCTCGTCCAGTTGGGATGCGTAAGAATGTCTTCGACGGCTACCGCCTTTCCGGTGTAAGCCGCGGCCCCGCAAGAGCCCTCGTTGGGGCCAATGTGGGCGCCGTCGAAGTGCCGCATGTACTCTGCAGGTAGGCTCGGTGCGGCGCCGGTGTGGAGCGTGCCCGCTGTCGAGTCCAGAAGCAGGATCGAGCACAACATGCCGGGAGCGTGCTGCTCGACTAGAAGCACTGCTTTTTCGAGTATTTCGTGCAGCGCACCGCTTGAGGCGGCGAACTCTTGGAGTGCTGGTTCGGCGGACTGAGCAACTGACAAGTTCGGGCCCCGTCGCATAAGCTTAGGCCCGCCAGCTTGGATTGAACAGCGTGCAGCAATTACAGCGCGTAACTTCGGCTCAGCAAGCACAATCCATCAACACGTGGGAGTGCTATAGAGCTATCTGTAGGCTAAGCGTACAGCCAATCAGTCAGACCGTTGTGCTTGACCACCCAGAAGCGATGCGCGACTCGCACCACGATCGATGCGAGGAAAGCGACCGCTACTGTGTAGATGGTCAAGTTGTGTCCTAGTGAGAGCAGCACCAGGCTGCCCACGTACACGACACTCGCGATCATGGTGTTCGTGAAGATGGTCCCGCGCTTGCCCTCGAACATCAGCACGTTGACGAGCAAGGGACCGATCGCCGCGAACACGATGTACGGCGCCAAGCTGCGCAGCACGCCAATCGCTGGCGCCATGCGCTCACCACCCACGAGCGGGATGATCCATTGGGCGCCTACGCCGATCGCAAAGGTGCCTGCGAGGCCCGACATCAGCACGATCCGCGTGGCCTTGCGCGACATTTCTTTGTTACGCGAGCGCGCGAGGTTCGGATACAGCGTGCGCGCCATGTTGAAGTAGAGCGCCGAAGCCAAGCGGATGATCTTCTCTGCGAGGTTGTAGTAGGCCAGCTCTGCTGCGCCCAGCGCCGCGCCCACCACCAATGTGCCACCCTGATCTGCGACCGATGCAAAGCCGTTGGAGTAGAACAGCGGCGCGCTGCCGGCCATGGCTTCACGCACACGCTGCACAGGCTGGGGGCGGAGCTTGACGCCATGCCGCACCATGATCGAGACCGCTGAGATCGAAGAGACGACCGATGCAGCCATGCTGATGATCGGCAAGATCAAATAGTCAGATTGTTGGTGCACGAGCGCAAACACGCTGAGCACGGTGAGCAAGCGGCTGGTGCACGAGATGAACGTGATGTAACGCATGCGCTCGATGCCCTGGAAGTACCAAGACGGGAAGAGCACATCGGAGATCGTGCTGCCAAACGTCAGCAGATAGAGCGCTTTGTTTTGCGCGAGTGCTGGGACGGCGCAGACCAAGAGCACATGGAACAGCGCGCACACCGCCCAGAGCGAGAGCTGCGCTTGCATGGTCGTCGAGACCGCCAGGCTCAGCTTCTCTTTGTCATCGCGCAGCTGTGCGATCTCTTGGGTCGCGGTGGTCTGAAAGCCGAAATTGATCAGGACCGAGTAGTAGCCAATGATGCCCTGCGCGAAGATGATGCTGCCGTAGGTCTCCGGCTTGAGCACGCGGATCAGATACGGATACGTGAACAGCGGGAACACGAGGCGCGCGACTTCGAGCGCCGATAGGTAACCGAAGTTCGCGACGAGCGTGCGGTGCCGCGTGAACAGCCTTCTATTCATCAGGGTTTGCTCTATTGGATGGCAACGCCACGCTCGGCCAGCTGACCGAGCGTCGGCAACACGGATGCAGTAACGTCACAGCGAACATCGGCGGGAGAGAGCGGCTTACTCGCGCTGTGTGCAGCCCAGATATCGCTCCGAGGCTCGGGCATCTCGATGCCTGCGCCCGCGAAGTAGTCCTGGTACTTGAGCAACGGCTCTTCGGTCTGCGGTCGCACGAGCACGCACGGCCTCCCGAGCGCGTGCGAGAAGATGACCCCGTGCAGCGACGACGTGTAGACCAGCTCTGCGCCGAGGATCGCTTCACCCACGTGCGTGGGAGAGTCGTCGATGCTCACCAAGCGCACATCAGCCGGCAAATCGCGGCGACGCCGGTATTGGGTGCGCTCGCGGTAGTGCGGGATGAAGATCGCGCCCGCGGGCCGCACAGCGAACGCAGCACGCGGCAAGAGCGCGCGGATGAGCAGGCCCGGGTCGAACAAGAAGCGCACGCCGCTGACGTCGTAGCCAGCCTTCTTGAATGCCTCGAGCGAAATGGGACCGCGCAAGCCGATCACTTGCACCGAGCTGTTTTCGCCAGCGGGCGGCAGCGCTTTGTCTTTGGTGCCGATGCCGCACACCACGTCGCCGGGCTGCACGGTGTGCCCGATCGAGCCGATCAGCAGCAAGCGCTGACCGCCGTCGTTGCAGTTGAGTACGTCGCAGCCGTAGTGCCACTTCAGCAGATCGGCGGTGAGGATGTCCCCCGCATTGCCGACGCGGAAATAACGCCCGTCGCGGCCGAGCACGCGGTACGCCAGCAGCTTGGCGCGCGACTTCACGCGCGCGTGCCAGTAGTGGGTACGGATCTTCAAATGCGCCTCACTGGGATTTCGGCGAAGTTAAAGGCGACGTCGTTGATGCCGTAGCCGAGGATCGCGCGGCCTTCGCGCACCACGATCCCTGAGAAGTACGTGCAGCTGATCAAGCGCGGGTTAGGCTTGTCGCGCGAGCCAATCAGGCTGCTGAGCGAATGGGACAAGCGGCGAGGGGAGTAGCTGAGGTGCTCGTCGTCGAGCCGAGTCGCCCTGCCGAGATAGAGCCGATTGCCGCGGAAGTACCACTTCTCGTGCGTGACGAGCCACGCGTCCGCGCCGTCGAACGCGAGCTGTGTGCCGATCGTGAGCGCTCGCCCGTTGCGCTTCGGCGTGGGCGCGTCGTTTGGAGGGCTGTCGTGTGTGAAGGACACTGTTGTGTCACCTGCACGCGGCGGCCAAGGCGCAGAGATAAAGCTGACAGGGTCGACCGAATACAGCGCCTTTAAGCGCTCGCCCTGCACCATGAACGCCCAGTTCTTCTCGATCCGCCTGCGCCCAGCGAGCTGACACACGAGCGGCGCAGAGACCTCGGGCGCCACGCGCATCAAGTACACGTTGTTTTCGCCTGCCGAGTGCCCGTCATTGAAAGTGATCCAAGCTTCGTCGCCGAGACGAAATAGCTTGGGATCGGCGAGCCGTGACACGCCAAACTTTGCGACGTGCTCGCTCAGGTCGAGGCGCCGCGCCGGGCCACCTGCCATGTCCCCTTGCAGCAACGCTGAGCCCTGGGTGTCGCCGCTGCGGTAGCGGAACGTGACCAGCCACTGATCATTCCAATCCAAAAACGAGGGATTGAAGATCTGCGCGCCCCGAAAGCCTCTTACGAGCTCGGTGAGGCGACGACTGTGCGTGCCCTGGTGACGGGATAAGCAGAGCAGAGTAGGGATGTTCATCGACCGAGCAGCGCTGAGCGAACTTTGTTGGCGAGGCGGCGAGTGATGCGCGGCTCGATCGCGAGGTTCCAGAGCTTAGCCTCGTGCGCGTCGAGCAGAGAGGGCCCGCGCCGCAGACTCGCCTGCGCACGCGTGTAGTTGCGCTGTTTGATCTCTGGACGCCCGGTGAAGTGCAGGATGAACACGGGCCGGTCTGCGACCAGGTCTTCCATGCGACTGTTGAACGCAGTGTGCGGATGGCGCTCGAAGCCTGCAAAACGTGGGTCTGTCTTCATCAGATAGACCATGGCGTCTTGATCGCCATTGGAGAAGTAACCCAGATCATCGGTCCACCAGCGCCGCACCTGCTCCAGGTCTACGGTCGGGATCGCGTCGAGAAACGCGCGACCGGTTTCGTCACATTTGATCGCAAACTGTCCTGAGCTGACGAATGTATATAACTTCTTATAGTCAGGGCTCGCGCAGATGGACAGGAAGTTTTCCGCGCTCGGGAGAAAGCTCTCGAGCTTCCGATCGAGGTTTAGGAAGAACGCGTCGTCGTCGATCCAGAAGATGTAGTCGAACAGGCGGTAATACGCTTGAATGTAGCGTATTTTGTTGAGATATCGGTTGCGCTCGCCTGTCGGCCAGTTTGCATAAATGTATGTGTAACCATGACGCGCGCAGTACGCGCGATGGTTGACGTAAGACTCGAACCTCGATGCTGGATAACGACCTGAAACTACTGCGATCCGTGGTTCCGGTGCAGGCATGCTTGCCTCTCGAGGTGGCATTTTGGACTGTGCTCGCGCTACGAGCACAACGCGCGGTCACGACGACTGCTGGAGCATACGGCGTGTGACTTTGGACCGCTAGACGATTCCATCATTCGTACATCCAGACCCACGCGCTCGAGCGCTGCTGTGATGTGCTGCGCGATCGTTTGATCTCCGAAGAGCTGATCGATTGCAGGGGCAGGCTCGATCTCACGCTGTGGCCCGGCGCTCGAAGCTTCCGATAGGCTTCGACACAAGCCTGCGAGGTCGTCCGAAACGAGCACGACGTCTTCGCCCAACGCCGTGCTTGCCCAGCGCAGAAACGGGGTCGCGACAGCAAACACGCGCTGTGCGAGCGACATGGCGTAGAAGAACGACGCGGAGACGATCATGTCGTCGGATGCGTGATTGATGACGACGCCCTGCGAACGCCGGATCAGCCACTGCGCGTGCGCGTCGGGAACGAAGCCATGGAGAACTGTCACGTTGTCTGGTGCGACGCGCGTGAGGCTGGCGAGATAGTCCGGGTCGCTGCAGCGGCCGCAGATCACCAGTTGCTTGTCCTTCGGGAAGGCTTGGATGAGCTGCTCGAGCTGCTTGTAGGGCTCGATGCGCCCGAAGACAACGTAGAACGCCTGGGTGCTGAATGCTGCGAGCTGCGGAGGCAGCACCTCTGCCGTGCTCTCCTGTTTATAGAGCGGATGAGGACAGTACAGCCGCGTGCCCACGGTTTCTTCAGGTGAATGGATCAGGGAGCATTCGAACAGCCAACGTTCGTACACATTCACCAGCCGTTCAGCCAACTGGCGATCGCTGGGTTTCGTTTTGTGTGGCATGCGGTTGTGCCTGATGAAGATCAGCTTACGTGCCTGGGCGCGCAGCACGAGTGTGCGCATGATGACTTTGCAAAATCGCAGCGGGCTCAGCGATCCATCTGGTGCGAGGATTCTGTTGTCGTACCAGCTCACGAACGCTGCATCGAAGCGGTTGCGTATGAACCAGCTGCGCGGCGCTGCGCCGACAGACCCGATGCGACCGAGGATCTCCACCATGCGTGCGCTGTACGCGTTCGTATCGCAGTCGTTGGGAATGAAGCGAAACCGCAAGGGCATGATCGTGCGTTCCCATGAAGCGCCTGCGTCGCTCACGCAGCGCGCGTGGACCGCGATTATCGAACAGTCAGAGCAGCACGTCTTGCCTGAAAGTTGTCGGCAGCAAGCGCACTGCTGCCTACACGCAGTCGCAGCTCGCGCCACCAGCGCAGCTCGAGCGATGCACTACAGGCGTCCAACGCTGCGGCGAAACATCTTCACGCAGCTCCACCCAATGGCCGATGCCGCCCGCAGTCAGCTCGCGCGTCAGCTGTCGCACAAAGTCTTCAGCCGCAGCCTTATTGCGAAACGTCCACTTCGGTCCGAACAAGCTGGGCATATGCAGCCCACTATCGCACATAAAAAAAAGCGCCGCGTGGTGGGGGAACCACGCGGCGCACGATATAAAATCTTTGGCCCTCAGGCTGCAGGCGCAGTCGCACGGATCAGGTGATCGAACGCGCTGAGCGCGGCCTTTGCACCATCACCCGCAGCGATCACGATCTGCTTGAACGGCACAGTCGTCGCATCACCCGCTGCAAACACACCGGGGATATTCGTGTTGCCCTTGGCATCGATCACGATCTCGCCGAACTTGCTCAGCTCGATCGCACCCTTGAGCCATTCAGTGTTGGGCAAAAGCCCGATCTGCACGAACACACCGTCGAGCTCGAGCTTGTGCTGCTCGCCCGTCTTGCGGTTTTCGTAGTTGAGGCCGACCACCTTCTTGCCGTCGCCCACGACTTCAGTGGTGCGCGCCGAGCTGATGATGTCGACGTTCTTCAAGCTCTTGAGCTTACGCTGCAGCACAGCGTCTGCTTTGAGCTCATCCAAGAACTCGATCAACGTGACATGCCCGACGATGCCAGCGAGATCGATCGCTGCTTCTACGCCGGAGTTGCCGCCGCCGATCACCGCTACGCGCTTGCCTTTGAACAAGGGCCCGTCGCAGTGCGGACAATAAGTCACGCCCTTGGTGCGGTATTCCTTTTCGCCGGGCACGTTCATGTCGCGCCAGCGTGCGCCAGTAGCCAAGATCAACGTGCGCGTCTTCAACGTCGCGCCACTCGCGAGCTCCACGCCCACGTGGTCTTCAGCAGTTTCCGCAGCCACCAGTCGCTGCGCGCGTTGGTTCTTGATCAAGTCCACTTCGTAGTGCTTGACCTGTTGCTCCAGCGCAGCGCCGTAGATCGGACCTTCGGTCGCGAGCACAGACGGGTAGTTTTCGATGCCAAGCGTGTCCATCACCTGCCCGCCGAAGCGCTCGGCGATTAGACCGGTGCGGATGCCTTTGCGTGCCGCGTAGACCGCAGCTGCAGCGCCCGCAGGACCACCGCCGACGATCAACACGTCGTACAGACCTTTGTCAGCGAGCGCGGCGTCGCGCGCAGCGGCAGCGCTGGAATCGAGCTTCGCGAGGATCTCAGACAGCTCCATGCGGCCTTGGCCGAAGTGCTCGCCGTTCAAATACAGCGCTGGCACCGCCATGATCTCGAGCTTGGTTACTTCAGCTTCGTACGCTGAGCCGTCGATCGCGGTGTGCGTGATGTTCGGGTTGCGCGCCGCGATCAAGTTGAGCGCTTGCACTACGTCCGGACAGCTCTGACACGACTGCGAGAAGAAGGTCTCGAACGCAAACGGACCTTGCAAGCTCTCTAGCTGCACGAGCTCTTCGTCGCTGACGCGCGGCGGATGCCCACTTACGTGCAAGAGCGCGAGCACGAGCGATGTAAACTCGTGACCGAGCGGCAGACCTGCAAAGCGCACGCGTGCAGGCTCACCCGGCTTGCGAATGCCGAACGACGGAGCGCGCAGCGTGTGGCTGGGCTCTTCGACAATGCTCACGAGTGAGGAGGCTTCTGCGATGTCGGCCAGAAGCTCGCGCGTTTGCTGCGAGACCTCGTCGTCGCGCAGGTTCGCGCTGAGCTCGATCGGACCGCGCAACCGCTCCAAGTAGGCTTTCAACTGTTCTTTGAGCTCTGGTTCCAACATGATCGTTGCTCCGTGACCTTGGACCTTGCAGTAACGTAACTACGAAGCTGCGGCTGCGCAGCTCGCGCCAAAGAAAAGCCGTGCGCGGGGTGATTGCGGCAGCACGGCAGGCGATAAGAATGGAAGAGTGAGCGGCGGGTCCGCGCGCGAAACAATGCAAACGCGGACCCTGCCTTCGTAACGAGTCTTCAGATCTTGCCGACGAGGTCGAGCGAAGGCTTGAGGGTCTTCTCGCCCTCTTGCCACTTCGCCGGGCACACTTCGCCCGGGTGCGAAGCCACGTATTGCGCGGCCTTCACCTTGCGGAGCAGCTCCTTCGCGTCGCGGCCGATGCCGTTGTCGTGGACCTCGTACAGCTTGATCAGACCTTCTGGGTTGATCACGAACGTGCCGCGCAGCGCGAGGCCTTCTTGCTCGATCAGAACCTCGAAGTTGCGAGCCAAGGTCGCCGTCGGATCGCCGATCAGCGTGTACTTGACCTTCTTGATCGCCGGCGACGTGTCGTGCCACGCCTTGTGAGCGAAGTGCGTGTCCGTCGAGACACCGTAGACATCTACGCCCAGCTTCTGGAACTCGGAGTAGTGGTCCGCCAAGTCTTCGAGCTCGGTGGGGCAGATGAAGGTGAAGTCGGCCGGGTAGAACACGAACACGGACCACTTGCCCGCGATGCTGGTGTCCGAAACCTCAAGGAACTTGCCGTCCCTGAATGCTTGCGACTTGAACGGCTTCACCTTGGTGTTGATCAATGACATTGCTTTTCTCCAATACAGAGCGGTTGTCCCGCTCGGTGATGTTTTCGACTGGGTACGACCTCACCTTGCCTCTTTAGGAGCCATCGATCCAATCGAACGTTTCGATAGCCTCTTCATCAGAAGTGATGAAGACTGTGGTTCCATGGATCTACACCAAGTCACGCTCACGCAGATGCGATATGCGGTCGCGGTGGACGAATTACGCAATTTCGGGCTGGCTGCGCAGCAGTGTCGCGTGTCGCAGTCCGGGCTGAGCATGCAGATCCACAAGCTGGAGGAGTTGCTCGGCGTTACGCTGTTCGACCGTGGCAAGAAGCCCGTTTTGGTCACCCCGGAGGGGGCTGAGGCCGTCGGGCAAATGCGCCGTGTGCTGCGTGAGACTGAGCGTCTGGGGCAGGTCGCGAGCAACCAGGACGCCCCAGCAGGGCCTTTCCGCTTGGGTGTGATCCCGACTTTGTCGTCGAGCGTGGTCCCGCTTTTTTTACGGCACTTTGTCGAGGAGCACCCCAAGGTCGAGCTGTCGATCGAGGAAATTCAAACTGACGACATGATCACGCGGCTGCAGTCGGACACACTCGACGCGGGGCTGGCCGCGACGCCGCTCGGTGTGACCGAGCTGCGCGAGGAAATTGTGGGCCGCGAAGCACTCTGGGCGTACCTGCCGCCGGGTGATCCGCTGCTGCGCAAAAAGAGCTTGGCCCAAGCCGACCTCGAAGAGCGCGAGCTATGGATCATGCCCGAGGGCCATTGTTTTCGCAGTCAAGTGCTCTCGTATTGCGGGGCGCGGCGCGCATCGTCGCCAGCGAAAGTACACTTCGAGAGTGGCAACTTCGAGACGTTGATCCGTCTGGTCGATGAAGGTTTGGGCGCGACGGTGCTGCCCGCGCTGATCGTGCAGCGCTTGTCGCGCAAGCAACAAGCCGCGCAGGTGCGCGCGCTCACTGCGCCCACGCCCGTGCGCGAGATCGGGCTCGTGCGCGCGCGCCTCGACTACCGCAAATCGATCAGCCAAGCGCTAGCAGAGACGATCCGCACGGGCCTCGCCGCGGCACTCGGCCCGGCGCCGCGTCGCGCTGTGGTGCTGGATCCCCTCGGCCAGTAGATCGCCTGCAGCCATTAGCGGCATCGACCTGCCGTGCCCGAACCCGGATCACAAATCACCGCTCAGCGCTGCATCAGCGAGATCATGCTCCGATCCCGTTTGCTGTCGCACATGTCGATGCGCTCTCCGCTAGCGCATTGTCCCTTGTGTTGAACGTGCTGCACGCCTGATGCTGATCACTGCACGCGCGATTCAATATCAAGGAGTGCCATGCCGGTCGACCCGAAGTTGGTTCACTGCGACCTCTGTATTCTCGCGTACCAGAACTATCACCAGTCCGTGATTTGGCCGCTCGATCCCTGGTACGAGGTGCTCGCGCGGGTTGGCACGGACCGTCGGACACTGTTCATGCAGGCGGTGCGCACGCTCGCAAATCCTGCTGGTCTTACGAATGCTGCAATGCTCTATGCAGGTCCGATGGGGACACGTGCGGGATTTGGCGTGACGAGCGACACACTCGACCCGATCATCACGAACTATCGTCAGATCGACCCTAAGCTGCCAGCGTTCACGGGAGACGGCGAGAAGTTCCTGGTGCTTCAGACACCTAACTACATTACGGACAACCTGCGGCGCGTGAAGCTCGCCTATCGGACTGGGCCTAACAGTACAGCGATCGTGGAGCTCAAAGATTACGGCGGCGGCACGGACGAGATGATCGTGTTCGAAGGCTCGACCGGCGTGCTCGGCAGCACGGGTGCAGGCGCGATGAGCCCGATGGGTTATGTGCTGAAGCGTCAAAGTGAGGTCCCGGGCAAGTTCGAAGTGCACATCGTGTTTCGTGGCAGCCGCAGCGGCAGCGCAGCGCGCGCGCTCACACAAGGCATGAACGGTCCGATCAGTGGTCCGACGGGAAACCCGGACTGGGTGACGGATATGGCGAGCGCATTCGTCAAGGGCGCGGATGTCGACGGTGTCGGAGGTAACGTGGCTGCGGGCATGGTGCATGCGCTCGCACAATGCATTCCTGGAATTCTCGAGGCCGTGCGAGAGATCGCGAAGCAAGGCGATCCGGTGAAGGTGCACGTGACTGGCCACAGCTTGGGCGCAGCCCTCGCTTCGACGTTCTGTGCGGCGCTGAAGATGACGCGCGCCGGAGCCGCGGGGACGCTCAGCAAGAAGGTCCGCGAGGGGCAAACGAAGGACTGGCCATGGGACGCCGTGCTGGGCTGGTTCTACGCGCTGCCACCAACAGCTGACAAGACGTTCTGTGACGCGTACGCGCGCACGGTGGAGAACACCGCACCTTACTGTGATGGGGATCCGGTCGTGGAGTGTTCGAAGAGCATCGGCACGATGGACACCGGCGGCTCGGGCAGAGCCGGCTGGCTGCTCGGTGCGGGCGGTTATACCGCAGGCAATCTCGAGAAGTTGCCCAAGCCTGCGTCTTCTGCGAGCGGCGAAAACCCGCACGAGATTTATCTTATCCGCGCTGCGCTCGTGGCCAAGCTCGGTAAAGCGAGCACACCGGGCCCCGTGCGCGATGCGCAGCCTTGGGGCGTGTACAATACGTTTCGCGATTTGCTCGATGGGCGCGCCGCGAACTTCAAGGGCACGACGATCGCGATCATTACACGCGAGAACTTACGGGCGATCCTGCGTAGCTACAGCTTCGCTGAGCACTTTGATCTCGTGCTGCAGCTGCTCGAGGGTGTGGTCGCGAACAAGGCGTCTTATCGCGGCAAGCACTGGGCGAGCACGTTGATCCGCATCGGCGAGAATGTGCAGTTGGCGCGCAGTCTCGAGATCGCCGATGACGCTGCGACGACGGATGGCATCGTCGATCGCGTGGGCACGCAGGTCTCGATCATGTGTGCCTTCAAAGCAGCCAAGCAGCAGTATCTGGGCCTAAGCAACAAAGCAAAGGCCGAGTCGGACGGCTCGGTCGATCTCGAGGCCGACGATATGCTCGGTCAGGACTTTGCCGTGCGCATCGGTCTCGGGATGCTGCTGCGCGGCTTAGCGATGCACGATCAAACCAGCATGGCAGACTACGAGAAGCTCGAAGTGCTGCGCTTGTGTCTGGAGACCAAGCTCAATTAAGCTGCTGCGCTGTAGGTGTCTCGATCAAGTCAAAGGCAGCGAGCGCTTCGTGTACGCCTTCGAGTGCACGATGCAGGAGCGACCCAGGCTTGTTGGTGTTCTCGTGCTCGTCGCTGAGCGCGGACTCGAGGACGTCTAAGTACTGAACCAACACGAGGTGGATCAGGCTGTCGGAGTGCTGGAGCGCGTCGACGCGATCTAGCGCGGTAACTAGTGCATCGCCGGCGTAGACTTCACGGATCCGCGGATAGCGCGTGCTCACTGCTTCACCCTGCTGTGGATCGAGCGCGTACAACTGGCTCGAATCTAGGTCTTGTCGTTACTTTGACGCAGCTGAGGGCGGCGGACAAGCACTTACATTTGCGCCCGTCCGCTTTGTGAGGGGATCCGCGGGGTTAGGTTTTGCTTGCCTGTGGACTTCAGCTGGATGCCGATGACGATTACCCAAGCCCCATAGGCCGCTCAATGCGTTGCCGGTGACGGCGAGTGTCTGCGCCGCGACCAGCGTCGCTTCGCGGCGCGTGAAGCGCTCTAGCTTGAGCGCGACCAGCGACGCTGTCACACCGAGCGCACCGTCGTCGTCTAACACTTTCATGTCAGAGGTCGCCTGACTCCTTGAGCTTCATACAGCAGCAATTGCCGCGCACTGGTGTCTGTCAATCGCCATGCTGTTCCATAATCACATACATCAATCTGGCTTTGCTGCTGCGCAGAGCGGCATGGTAACTTCGCGTTTTCTTGAGCATGGCGAAAGCGCGTCTCGGTCGTGCAGTGCCTGTGTGCCTGAGCATGTTGCTCTGGGCGACAACGAGCACGCTCGCGCATGCTCAGCCGAAGCTACCTGTAGACCCAGGGAAGCTTCCTACCACTCCGGATGTTCCGCCCCTGCCGATCGAGCCACCCAAGCCTGTGGCGCCGGTCGCGTCAGAAGAGCCCGCCGCTGAGGGCGGCGGTGTGCCGAGCGCTCCGCAAGGCCCGAGCGCGATCGTCGACGGGCCTCCACGCGAGGTCGAGGTTCAGATCGACGACAAGCGGCCCGCGCCGAGCGACGGTCTGCCCGCGTCGTTGCCCAAGGCGTTGCGGCAGCGCGCGCGCCCGCACAGTGCGGATGAGCAAGAGGTCGCGGGTGGATTGACGATCGAGGAGATCGTCAATCCACCGGTCAGCTCGGTGTCGAACTCTGTGGAGGGCGCGCTGCGGGCGCCAGCGTGGACGATCATTCTCACTCGCCGTGACTTGCTCGACCGCGGCTACACAGATCTCTCGCAAATCCTGGATGATCTGCCGGGCATGGACGTCGTGCGCACGTACGGCGTCGACTACGTGCGCGCCTACGCACGTGGCTATCGCAGCGACGTGGGCAAAGATCCCTATCTGATCCTGATCGATGGCCAGCCTTACCCGAGCATCTTCTTCGGCGACTCGCAGATCCTTACTGTGTTTCCGATCAGCAACGTCGCACACGTGGAGATCGTCTACGGGCCTGCATCGGTTGTGCACGGTGAAAATGCGTCGACGGGCTTGATCAACATCGTCACGGACGATGGTTTGGCCCGGCAGCAGCAAAAAGACCTTGGTACGCGCGGCCAAGTGTTCATCACTTACGGCGGCGCGCAGCGCAACCTGACACGCTTCGCAGACAGCACCAAGATCGTCGACGCCACCGCGAGCTGGGTGAACGATCAGTGGCGCGTGAACCTCAGCGCGCGTATGGAACATTCGGTGCTCGATCGTTCGGTGGGCGAGAGCTTCGAGTTCACGAAGAACAAGTACCAAAGCGATCCGGCCTTGTGGGGGCAGAGTGTGCTCGATCAGTTTCCTGATCGCGCAGGCCAGTTCCGTTCTGCAAACGATAAGCTCGCGTTCAACGCACGCGTGGCGTTCGGAACGTTGGAGCTAGGGGGCTCGCTCTTCTCACATGCCTCTGGCAACGGCACCGAGTACGCAGGCGACAGATATCAGGTCCAGGGCACCTGGAGCACGCAGGAGCGCGCGTTGTGGCTGCGCAACGTGGCGAGGCCACTGCCCATGCTCACGAGCACGACCTTGCTGCGCTACCGTCAGAGCGACATCGCGCCCTCGTCTTTATTCTTGTACACCGTCGACGCGACCGAGACGCTGCCTGAGGGCGTGGTGTTAGAGAATCAAACCGTCACCAACTCGAGCTTTCATTTTCAGCAGCAGTTAGACATCAACGCCGGCAAGGATATGATCTTGCGCGGCGACGATCTGAAGCTCACAGTGGGCTTGAGCTTAAAGGCGCTGCAGATCAGCAATGCCATCGAATCGCCGACCAGCCTGTTCTATCCAGGTGGCGATGTCAGCATGGCGCAGCCGTCGGACAGCGCTGCGGACGCGAAGCTTTCGACCGGCAGGCACAGCGCCGAGGAGGCCGGCGTGTTCATGCTCGGTCACTACGCGCTGAACGCGGAGCACACAATACATGTCGGCGCACGGCTGCAGCATCAAGGCGACCAGTACTTCGCGCTGCGCCGGACGCCACTGGTGTTGAATGCTTCGTACGTGGGCGCGCTCGGGCCCGTGACTGTCAAAGCGTTGTATGGCGAAGCCGCGGTCGCACCGAGCCCGTACGAGCTTAGCTCAGCGATGACGCACTTGAGCAACGCCACCACGCGTAACCTCGAGCTCAACGCCACGATGACGCTCGGCCCGGTTTCGATGACGTTGGCGGGTTTCCGCGTCGACTACAAAAAGCCGATCGTGTTCGACACCCGAGGCGACAGCGCGGTGGCGTTCAATGCCGAGAGCGCGACCTCGATCGGCCTCGACGCTGCAGCGCGTCTGTTGCTCAAGCCCGTGCAAGTTTGGCTGTATTATTCGCGTTATTTCGAGAACGAAATGCGCGCGCTGCCCGGCGATGAAGGGCGCGACATAGGCGACCTGGCACGCGACAAGCTGTGGGCGGGCGTCACGTACGATCAATCGCGCTTCAGCGCCACGTTGCTCGGACGTTTTGTGGGCAACCGTGACACCGTGCCGACCAATCCAGTTGGCCATGTGCCGTGGTATGTGTCGCTCGACGCGAGCTTCCTGTTCAAGGATGTGCTCTTCGAAGGCGCGTCGGTCTCGCTGCGCTGCACGAACCTACTCGATGCTCGCTACAACCACCCGGGCATCGGTGCTGCCGACTCGGGCATCGATCCGAGCGTGGGGAGCCGCGGTGACTTGAGCTCGCTTCTGCCGCAGCCACGTCGCAGCTTCTACTTGTCCTTCATGCTCGACCTGTAATGCATGTTTACCGATCGGCTCACCACGACGTTGTCGCTCAGCATCGGCAGCGACGTGCACGCGGTGGTCGCCGGTCAGATCCAGCGTTTCGATCTGGACATACAGGTCTGGGGCTTTCGGGCAGACCTGACATTCTATGTGTCCTCTGAGCAGGAAGAAGATGCGATCTTCGAGGGCTTCAGCAGCACGGCGCTGATCTCGGCGACGTTCAAGCTCGCGCGCGAAACGGACGACGCGGACGAGACGATCCACGGCATCAGCGTGACAGGGTACGCCGTATCCAAAGCTGTGAGCGAAGTGGTGGGCGCATCGCTCAGCGGCGCGCCGGTGATAGGTCGCCGCTATGAGTTGCAGATCGTAGATGCCGCACAAGCGTTTTGGACGCAGCACCGGCCGCTGGAGCTGAGTGTGCAGGCCTCCATGCAGGACATGATCGACGCCAACAAGCCGACCGGCGTGACGATCACTTACGATTGGCCTGCTGTGAGCACGCAGCAGAGCGTGCTGACGGTTGCTTTGGACGGGGAGGGCGAGCCGTCGTTCTACGATTTTCTCGTGCATTGGGTGGATCGCAATCAAGGCGTGTTCGAGCTGGACAGCGCCGAGAACAGCTATCGCCTGGGCGCGAAGAAGAGCACGGGTGGCACCGCGACGCCGCTTTCGTTCGAGGACGTGGCCACGCTGCGGCAGTGTTTTCCAGAGCCACCTCGCTTCGTCACACGCGTCTTGCAAGCGTTTGCAGACGCGCCGCTGACCAAGGAGCTGCCTAACACGTTGGCGGCCGGCATTCGCCGCGATGTGCTGCTGCGCACGCCGATCGCCGCCGACGTGGGCCAGCGCGCGCAGCTGGAAACAGCGCGTCTGCGCGCGCGAGCGCCCGGCATCGAAGTGACCTACAAGCGTTGCCCGGACACGCTCACCCCACCGCTCGGCTTCATCGAAGTAGCAGATGGCTTCAGCCAGCGCATCTACGCCGCTGGCACGACCTATCGCGCCACGCGCTTGCGCGCGACGGCTTGGCACAAGCCGAATCTGCCGATCGAGCCCGAAGAAGAGAGCGGCGTCTACGAGATCGAGCTCAAGCTGGACGCGGAAGACAAGCTCAGCGCGGTCGCGTCGCTGCCACCCTTTCGCGATGCGCGGCGCACTCTGCGTGTGGAAGGCAAGATCGTGAGCGCAGGACAAAGCGGCCAGCGCTCGTGGGCGGCGATCGAAAACGAAGAAAACTCACTGTGGATGTACAAAGTCTTCATCCCGCTGTTCAACAAAGAAGTGCCCGCGCCGTTCGCGCCCAACTTTGCGACAGGACACTTCTTCTTCCCCGCGTATAAAGACCAACGGGTCTTGGTCGATCTCGAGTTCGATCGCGCATTCATCACGGGTTTTCTCGACTGGGCGGATGAAGGCCGGCTGCCGAGCGACGGGCAAGGCAATCAGATCGTATTGGGCTTTCAGTCGACTAACGGCACGGTGATTCAGCACGACTATCAAGACGCGATTCCGGTGCTGAATGTGCAGCGCAAGGCGTCGATCGAGACCACCACGCTGACCTTCGGCGATGGCAAGCTGCACATCGGTCTCGAGCAATCTTCCGCCGTGCCCACGACGATCCCACTGTATGATGTGTCACCGCAAGTCGAAGCGGCGAAAGACGCGGTCGTGGGTGAAGTGGGTGGCAGCGTCACGACGGTGACGACGCAATTTCAGACCGCGGTGGGCCAGGTGTCTGGCTCGATCGAAGAAACCAGCGCAGCCGTGCAGGCGGAGATCTCCTCCGCCGAGCGCAAGCTGACGGGGCAGCTGGACGCGGCGCAAAACGAGCTGCAAGGGCTGCTCGCCGACGCTTCCGCTGCGGGCGCGTCGCTTCAGCTAGGTGGTCAGCGCTGCAAAGCGCGGCTGCAGACTGCGCTGCAGTCGCTCGATACGCTGCGTGCGCCGCTCTTGGCCTTGCAGGCGCGTTTGAAGATGTTTCAGCAAAAGGTCTCGCTGCAGGTCAAGGCCGTCGAGAAAGACATCGCGGAGCTGCCTGCTGTGCTCGCTGCGCCGTTCGATACGGCGTCTGTCCGCGCTACTGCTGTGCGCGAGCGCGCGAAGAATCGCTTTGCCAGCCTCGATGCAGCGATCGCCTCGTTGAGCTCGGACGCGTTCACGGACCTCACCCGCTTTCGGCAAGAGGTGCAGGGGCTCGATGCGGACATCGGAGGGGTGCGCTCTGGACTGGAAGCGAAAGTCAGCACCTTCGTAGGCACGGCGACCGGCCAGTGGACCGAGGTGGATGCCGCGCTCTCTCGCGCGCGGTCCGCTTGCACTCAGAACCTGCAGGGGGCGACTGCGCAGCTCAACCAGGACTTGTCGCGGCTCAGCGCGCAAGCCCAAACGAAGCTGCGAGCGGCACCCCCTGCTGCGCGCGCTCCGCTCGAAGCACTCGCGAAGCGTGTCGACGCTGTGCAAAAGAGCGTTGCGCCCAGCTTGGATCGCGAGCGAGCGCGTTTGGATGGCGTACTGCAGCAGGGTACCACGCGCGTGACCCAGGGCCGCACGCAGCTCACGGCGGCTGCAAAGACCGGCTCCGACAGCGTGAGGTCGGGCATCGCCGCTGCGAGCGGCGTAACGCGCGAGGTGCTAACAGGCGTCGACACCTTGCAGACCACCCTCGAGGCCTCCGCCAAATCGACGGTCGAGCGCTTGCGTGCCGCGGTAAAGACGCTCGAGCAAACGGTGATGACCGCGCTCGACGCTGTGCCCGCAGCGATCAAGACCGGGAAGACCACCCTGCAGACGGCGGTTCAGACCGCTGTCGACACGTGCCGTGCGGGCCTCGCTGCGTTCGATCGGCTGCTCTCGGACATCAACACAGCTGTCGCAGTGCCGCTAGCAGCGGCATTGGCAGCTCTGGACACAGCCGAGCAGATGGCCAAGACCAGCATCGAAACGGCCGGCAACACCGTAGACAGCACGCTTGGGACGGCGCAGCGCACGATCGATGGCTTGGTAGCGACCTTCCAGTCGCTGGTGGACGGCGCAGGTAACGCGCTGACAACGGTGCGCGGCCTAATCAGCGGCGCCAGCGAACAGATCATGCCGCCGATCGACGAGCTGGTCAGCTTGGTCGAACAGCTGCAGTCTACGTTTCAGACCGGGGTCAACCTGCTCACCGCGTTCGTCGACAAAGCGCACGCGGTGCTCGACGCGATCCCGGCAGCCTCGCTGCCCAAAGCGGCCGTGCAGCCCGCGATCACCGCGATCAGCGCGGCGCTCGATGCGGTCATGCCGGTCGTTCAAACGGCGGCTAAGACCGCGGGCGATTCGTTGGGGAGCCTCGCGACCACATTGGCGTCTACTGTGCAAACCGCGGAGACCACTGCGCTCACAGCCGTGTCTACGCTGGTCGACACGCTCACCCAACAGATCGAAGCGATCCTGCCCACTGTGCGCGAGCAACTGACGACCGTGCAGACTTCGATCGACAGCGCGATCGAAGAAGTGCTAACCCAAGTCGATCAGGCCACCACGTTGGCCGTGGACAGCATTACCCAGGGGCTCACGGCTGCAGGCACACAGGCACAAACGGTCGTGGATGCCGCGAGCACACAGCTCGACAGCGCGGAAGCCCAGCTCGATCAAGCGGTGACGACGGCGCGCACACAGCTCAAGACGCAGCGCGATGCGCTGATGACGCGTGCACAAGAGCTGCTGAGGCAGGTCGCGGACAAGGTCGACCAAGCGCAGGCGCAGCTCGATCAACGCGCGCAGCAGATCGAAGCCGAGATCGCCAGCGCGCGCGAATCGCTCAAAACGCAGCTGGCTGCTGGGCTCGCCGCGCTGAAGCCGCGGCTTACCGCGCTGCGCACACAACTCGCGCAACTGCCCGACAGCCTCGACCAGCGGCTTTCAGCGCTCACGGATCAGAACCGTGCGTTGATCGCAGAGGTTACGCGCCTTGTGCCGAGTGATGCGGACATCGCTGCGGGTGTAAGCGCGGCGGTTCAGCCGCTCACGGCTGCAAGTGCGAGCATCGACCAGGAGTTAGGCGCACGCTGAGTGTGGATCGCGATGGACCAAACGGCTTACCATCGCAGTAGCGACCAGCTTCATGACGCTCAACTGTTATATCGACCTCGACAAGGAGTCGGGGCTAACCCTGACAGTCAAGGACCTGCTGGGCACGGTCACGCAGACCGTGGAGATGAACGGCACCAAGATCATCATCACGGTCAAAGGCTTGACCAGCACCAGCACCGTCACGCAGAGCGAAGATACTTTGGAGCTCAAGCTCGCCGGCCCGGCACAGACCAGCACGTTCACGCAAAAAGCCGATTCGGTCGTCGTGAAGTGTAGCAGCTTCGAAGTTGACGCCGACTCGATCACGCTCAAGTCCACCGCCGACACCAACGTCACCGCGACTCAGAACATCAAGCTGTCGAGCACGCAGAACATGGAGCTGAGCTCGACCCAGAAGCTGACGGCGTCGAGCGTGCAGGACATGTCGCTCAGCGCGACGCAGGCACTTTCGATGAGCGCGACTGGTGACGCGAAGCTGACCGGGCAGAATGTCTCGATCTCAGGCATGGTCAAGTCGACCCTGACAGGAACCACCGAAGTCGCGATTTCTGGTCTCAAAGTGGGCGTGAAGGGCGACACGCAGGTCGACGTAGCCGCGCCCATGACAAACCTCGGTGACACGATGACCTCGGTGAAAGGTCAACTCGTCAAGATAGAAGGGGCGCTGATCAAGCTCGGCTGACGCTCATGGATCCCCGCCTGCACCAAGCGTTTCTCGCAGAGCTCGAGGCACTCGAAAAGTTTCGAGTCGCGTACTCCGGTATGTATCCGGACGTACCGCTCGCGAGCGAGGATCCGGATGTGCGGCGCTTGTTAGAAGCGCTCGCGCTGTTCACCGCGCGCACGCGCTTGTCCTCAGAGCGCAACGTTGAGGGTGCGCTCCTACGCATCGTGCATCAACATTTTCCGTATCTTCTGACGCCGGTACCGGCCATGTTCATGCTGCGCGCGTCGGTGACGCGCAGCTATGTGGACATGAGCGTGCTGCCGCGTGGTGTGCAAGTGAGCCTGGTACAAAAGCCTGTTGCTGACGGCGGCACCGGTTCGGATCGTGTGAAGGACAAGACGTTTGTGTTCCGAACGTTGTCCAGCGTGAAGCTGTTGCCGATCGTGCTCGATGGTGTGGATACGCTTATGCGGCCCAAGGGTCAGCTGCGCCTGCTGCTGCGGTTCAGCGCAAAACACGAGCGCGGCGACGACTTCTCGGAGCTGCCGCTGCACATCGATTACCTGGGTGATCTGCATTCGAGCCTGCTGGTCCTGCACGCGCTCGAGCGGCATCTCGTTTCCAGCTCGCTGGTCTGGCATCACAAGGTCGACGCCGCCACCAGCGGCGAACCTTGCCGGGTGGCGTTTGGGCCTCTGCCCGTGGCGCTCGACGAGCTCGGGCCGCTCGACCATCCGGTGCACGCCGTGCGGCGTGCGCTGCATTTTCCCCAGCTGTGTTTGTACCTCACTGCGAGCGGCTTCAAGGCGCCGCGCAGCTGGCGTGACTTCAGCTTGGTGCTGGACCTGGACGACGAGTTCCCTGCGAACCTGCGCTTGCACGCGGAGTGCTTTCAGCTGCACGTCGTGCCGGCGATGAACCTGCGGCGCGAAACCGCGGATCCGATCACGCACGATGGCACGGCCGAGCGCCATCGTGTGCTCAGCTCTGAGCCCGCCGGTGGTTTTGTGCCGGTCTCCATCCATTCTGTGTCGCGCAGGACGCCTGATGGCCTCGTCCCGCTCGAACCAGCCGTGATCCGCAATGTGCCTGACAGCTATGAAGCCGAGGTCGAGGGCCGCGACACCACGCGTCGAGCCTTTGTCAGCGTGCGTATGCCAAACGCGTTCGACCAACCTGAAGCGCTGGTGGTCGACGCGCTCTGGCACCAGCCCGCGGTCAGCAACGTGCTCGCCCAAGACTGCCAAGCGCAGCTGCTCGACCGTCACGTACAAGGCGTGCGTTGGGATTGCCTGGGCCGGTTGCGCCCGCATGCAGACAGCCAGCTCGACACCGATCGCCAAGCCATGCTGCAGCTGCTTTCGATCCGCGGTCAGCGTGTACTGAGCTTGTCCGAGCTCACGTTCTTGCTGCACGCGCTCGGCGTGACCGAAGAGCGCGCGTTCGCTGCGCTTATCATGCGCATCGACGAGGTGCGCGTCGTGAAACGTCCTGCCGCCAACCGCGGCAGCGGCTGGAAGCATGTGTACGAGCTGACATTCGCAGGGCTCTTGGCCACGGACATGCCCCGCACGGAGCTCTTGTGCTCGCAGCTGATCGAGCTGCTGAGCGCCTGGGCAGCTGATCATGTGATCGAGTTGATCGCCAAGGTCCCCAACCTCAAAAAGGAGCTCCGCTACAGTCCGCGGCCATTCGCTCAGGCTGCGCTCGGGTAAACGATCATGGCATCGACGAGCTCACTATGGCTGGCATTTGACGAAGCGTTCGCGGAGATCGAGCGCTTGTGCGTAGAGGCGCGCGCCGCGCAGCTCGCGCTGCATCGAGCCGAAGAAGAAACGGCGCTCTTGAAGGGGTTGTCTCTCGCACGCGTCTCGCGCAGTGCGCCATCCAGCCAACCTCCGGCGAATGCGCGGGAAGCGCGCGCCACGGACTTGGCGCGCGATCTCGCGTTCTACGAAGCGCATGCAGCAGGCCCCGATCTGGTCGCGTTGCGCGCGGGCATCCGCGAGCGCTTGCAGTGGCTCAAGAGCGAGCTCGCCGTGGTGCTCACCGAGCACGAGCTGCACTACGTGCTCTTGCCGCTCGTAATCTACATCGATGAGCTCGCCACCTCGATCACGCGCGGTGAAGTGTCGCGTTGGGAGCCGCTACAGAGTGAGCTCTATGACATCGAGAGCGGCGGCGAGCTCTTCTACGCGTTGATGGAAGATCATCTCAAGAAGAGCGATACGCATCCGTTCGTGTTCCAAGTGTTTTTCTTCTGCTTGAGCGACGGGTTCGTCGGTATGGCCGAGCGCGACTTACGCAAGATAGAACAAGCCAAAGCCGTGTTGACCGCGCGCATACCGCTCGCAGCACCTGCAAAAGGGCCCGAGCAGCCGCGCGAACAGCCGATCGAGCTGGTCCCGTTTCCATTCCACTACTACCTGTGGGCGACCGCGGCGATGCTCGTGAGCTGGGCGGCCCTCACATTCGCTGCGAAACTGTTCTGAGCTGCTATGACGCTGAAACCGCTCGACCTGCAGACGATCCGGCGCAACTGGGAGCGCTCGGCGGCGACGTTGCCCGTGCGCTCGCCTGACAGGCTGGGCGCTGTCAAACCGCCGCTCGATTCGTACGCGACCGGAGCGCAACTGCTCGAGCGCTTACGGGGCGAGGTGCGCGACGTCTTCCCTGAGCGCATGGTCGCGCTGTCGCCGTTTCTCACCCGCGCTGAACGTTGCTTCGAGCAGCTGCGTGCGCGCACGCAGAGTGGCGAGCCCGACGGGCCTGAGCTGGTCGAGCTGCGGCAGCAGCTCATGGCGGCTTTCAGTGACCTCGAAGATATCTGTGAAGCATTCTTGGGGTTGGGCCGATGAGGCTCGTTTTGTTGCTTGTGTTGTGCGCTGGCGCTTTGAGCTGTGCCAAAGCGCCGTTTACCACCTCAGTGTTGGAGAGCTACGGGCTAGCCTCATCCGATCTCGGCCGAATCCAGTTCTTCACTTCGGAGAAGATCGTGCTGGCGCGCGAGGTCAATCGCCAGACGCATGAGCAGAGCGGCGTCGAGCTGCAGTTGCACGACGACTCCCAGACCGAGGTGATCGAGGTCTCGGAGCGCACGCCTTGTGTTGTGCTGCGCGTTGCGGGCAACTACTTGCTGCTCGGCTTTGCGCCCAAGGACTTGCGCGCGGCGCTGTGGTTCGAGGCGCAGCGCGCTGAGGGTGAAGAGGGCGGCGACGCGCGGTATGTGCTCGCGGCCTTGGAAAATACACACGACGAGCGCGAGCAGGCGTGGAGCCCGCGGTTTTCCAAGGGCTTTCTGATCAGCTGGTCCGGCAACAAGTACCACGTGGTTTCGGGGCGCGGGGCATATCTGCTTTATCAGATCGCAGACGACGACAGGCGCAAGGTCGAGAGCAGCCCACCTGGTTGGCGCTTGTCTGAGCGCAGTCCGCAGCCGCTCTCGATCTCGCCGCTGCCGCCAACAGCGGCAGAGCCCGCGCCTGCTCCCACGCAGGACATCGAGGTAGAGCCGTGATTCAGCCTTGCTCGCCCAAGCGCACCTGGCCGAGCGTGCCTAGCCCCTGCACGGGCTCGGAGCCATTCCGCTTGGGAAAGAGCCTGGCCACGCTCGTTTCATCGAACTGCAGCTCACCGCTGCAGCGACGCATCGAGAGGTTGCCGCGTGCTGCGTATGAACACAGACGCTCCGTTGAAACGGCGTAAACCAAGCTGAGCTCTTCGGCGCTGCGGAACATAGGCTGCTGTAAGCAATGTACGCGCACCTGGTTCCCGTCAAGCCGGCGCCCCACCTGGTCCTGGAAACGATTGGAGTTTTATGCCCGGCCCGAGTCCCACATCCGCACCGCTGACCGCGAACAACCTGAACTTTGCGTGTGATTGGCGCTTCGGCTTCAACCTCGACGCAAAGAAGAAAGCGCCAGTCGGTTACCTGCTGTTCTGGAGCGGTTGTGGTGGCTTGACCTTGGCGCAAGACATCGAAGTCTGGAATCCGTTCAGCTCGGCGGGCCAAACCATCTTGAGTGGATCGCGCGTAGCGTGTGTCGGGCTGATCGAACAGTTTCACTTCGACGGAGGTGAAAGCGATCCCATGCGCTTGAGCGTGTACGTAAGCAAAGGCACGGCAGCCAACGTTCGCGCGAAGCTAGTGTCGCCGCTCACCAACACCAAGCTCAAACTAGCCTTCTATATCATCGGCTTCGACGACGAAAAAAAGATCTGGTACGAGTCAGCGCTAATCAAAGACGCAACCTGCAAAGTAGACGCAGTCCTAGACACAGTAGGCGGCGACCTCCAGCTCTTCGTAGCCACCGACCCCACAGCAGTAGCAGAACACCTCGACATCCAAGTCTACAAACTCGAGTTCCAAGTAGTACCAGCCATCGGCAAAACCGCCCACCTAGAGTTCGCGACCGGGCCGACGACACGAGTAGTACGCCTCTGGCAGGGCGAAGGCGAATAGCGCCGGAGCTGCCCTGGTCAGCTGCACCACTGCAGGTCACGGTAAATGCGCGCCGTGAAGCCTCCGGGGAAACACTCGGCCGCTTCGTCGGCGGAGACTCTGCTTGCGTCGAGTCCGAACGTTTCGGTGAGCGTCTTTGCATCCAGAGAGAACTTGATCTCCTCGGTAGGCGCTTTCTCCTTGAACGCAGATGCGCCAGAGGCCGGTGACTTGCGCTCCATCGACCTGATGGTCCCAGTAGCCATTCCGTCGCACAGCATGGCCACGCCTCCGGTGGGCACGCAGCAGGCGCTCTTTACCCCGGCTGGGTTGTTGGTGGAGTGCGGCCCCAGCTCCATTCCGCACGAAACCACTAGATGTGCTCCGACGCCGCGCCCGGTCCCGCATTCTGTTGCCAGGAGACCGTAGGCGTGATCGAGGCAGACCTCGATCCCTAGCCGATAGCCGCCTTCGATCCCATCGAAGACGCAACTAGGCACCGTGTTGACGAACCCGAGCTTTGCAAGCTCGCCGGTGACGGCGGCATCATAACCGCGTGCATACTTGGAAGGCATGGCGTCTTTGCCTATGCCTCCGCCGATGATAATTCTGTCACCAGGACTGCTCCTCTTGCTCCCCGACACAGTCAGATAGTCGATGCCGGACACATTGTGTTTGTAGAGGTACGAGCACTTGTATTGAACCTTCCCGCTGAGCTCGCGCACAGCGCTGAGGATCGGCACGACGTTCAACAGCATGGGCGCACCGGTCGGCGAACGTCCTGCGACCAAGATGCTGCCCAAAACGTAGAGCCCACGGCCTTCGCGGTCCGCCCGCGTGATCATATTGATCAAGGTACCGCTGAGCGTCCCGAGTGTTAGGGCCGAATAGCTTCCAGACTTGGGTCGAAACAAGAACTCTGGCATTGCCAGCAGAAACCCAGAGTCCCAACCATTCTTCTTATAGTCGGAGAGGATCGTCTCGATCAGCTTGCCGATGACTGCGGTTCTCGTCCCGATATCGTTGTTTTCGTCAAGTGCTCCGGCGTAGCCCGTACCCGTGCCGAATGTATTCGTCGTCACGGCGACGTAATCGAACAGAAATCCCGACGAGCTCTCACGTTTTTTGAGCATTTCCCCTCTCGGCCGCGTAGCGGTTCCACATCATGGTCGCATGCCCGCACGCGTCGAGATAGCGCTGCGAAGTATCCACGCGCAGCCCACAGCTGCGGAGGAGGGCGAGGGGAGGCCTTCGACGACAGCGACACACCGCCGCCGAGGATCAACCAGCCAAACTCAAACGCTGCATGGAACACAAATCGAAAATCGAGTGGTCTCGAGCAGAAAAATGCGCGCATCTCGGAGGATCTCGGAACGTTTTCAGCACATGGCAGAATCGCTCGTCGCGTCAACGCCGAAGCGAACAGCATCGTCGAGTAGCCTAGCACTCCCACACGTGAAACTCGGGCTCGCCGCCCTGTAAAGGAAGGCTTCCTGTGCTGGCTGCGTGTGCGTTACAGTGCGGCCCACTAGAACCGAATCGCAGCGTATGGAGACAACCACTGGCACGTGACATTTCGCTCTGGGTGATCGGCCTGCTCGGTAGTCTTGCGTGCTGCAGCGACTCCGCGCGCGACCTGGATGCTAGTGAACACGACGCAGGCGCGTTGCAGCCATCAGAGGCGCAGCGTCTTCCGCGCAACCTGATCGTGTTCATGGGCGATGGTATGGGCGCCGAACAGGTCGCTGCGGGTCGCTTCGCTGCGGGCGGCCGACTCGCGATGGATGCGCTCAACGGTCCGGCGCTAGCGGTCACCGATTCGCTCACCACGCTTCGCATCGGAGGCGACTTTCCGCCTGCGACCGATTCGGCTGCCGCTGCCACTTGGATCGCCACGGGTGTGCGTGTTGAGAACGATGTAATCAGTATCTCGCCCGACGAAACGAAGCTGGAGACAGTGCTCGAGTTGTATAAGCGTTCTGGCAAAGCCACGGGGCTGGTGACGACCGCGGCCTTCTTCGATGCCTCGCCCGCGGCGTTCGCATCGCACCAGCTCTCGCGGAGTTTCTTTCCAGAGATCGTCCGCGAGATGCTCACCACAGCACAGCCCGAGATCATCATGGGTGCGGGTGGCTGGTTGTTCGACGACCCGCAATACAACCTGACAGAAGCTGCCACGCTCGGTGGCTACGCGGTGATTCGCGACGCAGCTGCGCTCGCGGATTTCGGCGCGAGCTCCACAGAGCGCCTGCTCGCCATGTTTGCGACAGACTTCCTACCGAGCTTCTTGGCACCCGATCCGTTTACGATGACCCCGGCGATCGAACGCACTGAAAACACAGCGGATCCAAGCCTGCTTACGATGACGCAACACGCGCTCCGTCAACTGGGCGAGAATCCGCAGGGCTTCTTTCTGTTTGCCGAAGACGAGATCACCGATCAGATCGGCCACAGCGCGCCTGGCGACGTGGCTTGGGCCAAGCGCGCGCTGCCTGCCCAAGTCGTCGCACTCGATGCCGCCGTCAGCTACGCCATCGAATGGACGCTCGAGCATTCATCCTTCGACGAGACGCTGATCGTCGTGCTTGCGGACCACGAAACCGGTGGCTATCGCTTCGATCACACGCTCGGCCCGGAGAGTGGAGAGTTCCGCGGTCGTGACGCTATCGGCGGCTTTCACACGCGTGCTCCAACGGAGGTTCGAGCGCTCGGCCCGGGCAGTCAGGCGGTCGAGCAGATCGCGAGTCACGGGGACACATATCAGCTGCTAGTCGGGACGCTGGCGCCTACGCGCTAGGGGCGTCGGCATCCGGGGCACAGCTCTTGCGTTAGTCGGTGTAGACCGATACCGATGTGCCGTGTTGTGCCAGCGGGTAAGTCAGTACGAGTACCCATGCTGCGACCCGTCGAGCGAGCCGTTTCTGTAGTCATGTTGCTGTGCGCTGCGTTGGGCTGCAGCCAACCGCAGCCGTCTGCGGCGCCATCCAAACCGAAGCCGACACACCGGCCCGCGCCGGAAGATGCCGGCGATTATCGAGCTGATGTGGGACCGCCGCCATCAGCGGCCGGGTCGGGAGGAGGAGCACCGCCTGAGTCTGAGCTAGCTGTTCTGCAGCTCTCCGACGCCGAACGCTGTCCATTTGGGTGCGAGCCCCAGCCCAGTGCGCTCGAACAGCCCACCATCACCCAAGATCAAGCGCCCCCCGCACTGAGTGGTGGCACGCTGCTGACGACGCGCGATGCCAGGTGGCTGGTCGCGGCAGATCCCGACCGCGATCGCGTTTACTTCGTAGATCTCGAGCGCGAACAGCTGTCGCACACGCACAAACTCGCAAGTGGCGCGGAGCCTGGTCGCTTGATCGAAGACGCCTCCGGCAGGATCCACGTGGCGTTGCGCGGAAGTGGCGAGCTGCTGACTCTGACCCGCGCGCCTGACAGTCAGACGACACAACGCCCACTGTGTCCTCATCCGCGCGGGCTCGCGTACGATGCTGCGACCAAAGAGGTGCACATGGCGTGCGCGGGCGGCGAGCTGATCAGCATCGCTGCTGAGCCAAGCGAGAACGTTTTTCGCAAGCTCGATCTGGAGCGTGATCTGCGCGATGTGCTGGTGCGTGGTCCGGAGCTCTTGGTGACACGGTTCCGCTCCGCTGAAGTGCTCCGCATCGGCGCCGACGGCACCGTGATAGAACGGATCAGTCCGCCCACGTTTGAGCTGCGCGAGTTCGCGTCAACGGGGCAGTTCCTACCGGGGACCGATCAAGCTCCGACCGTGGCATGGCGAGCGATCGACATTCCTGGCAAGGGCGGCGCGCTCTTGCACCAGCGCGCTCGCGTCGGGCCGGTTCAAACAAGCCCAGGCGCCTACGCATCCTTGCTATGCAATGGCATCCTTCAGAGCGCAGTCACGATCGGGCTCGACGGCGAGCGCATGCTGAGCGCTGACCTTCATGATGTGGCAATGCCCGTCGACATGGCTGCAAGCCCGGACGCCAAGCTGCTCGCCGTCGTGAGCGCGGGTAGCTGGGGGTTCAATCCCCAGCTGCGCGTGTTTTCGTTGACAGGCACGAGCCCGCTCAACCCGGACGCTCCCTCGAAGCCACTGTCGCAGAACCTTGGCCTCCGCCCGCCCGAGCCGGACGATCCTGACAAGCGCGCCCGGGTTTGCGTCGTTGCGCGCACGCAGTTTCCGATGCCTCCCGGGCAACTCACTTCGGTGAGCTTCATCAGCAATCGCAGGCTGGCAGTGTTCTCGCGCGAGCCCGCCGCCATCAGCGTTATCGATCTTCTCACTGGGCAGGTCAGCCTGCACATCGATCTGGATCAAGAGACACGCCGCGACACAGGCTACGAGCTGTTCCACATGCGCACGCCAGCGGGTGTGGCGTGTGCTTCCTGCCATGCCGAAGCTGGCGACGATGCGCATGTCTGGACGTTTACGAACATTGGGCCGCGGCGTACGCAGGCGCTGCGCGGCGGCATCTTGGGCACCGAGCCTTATCACTGGGATGGCGACATGGCCGACTTCGATGCGCTCGTGAGCAACGTGTTCGTGGGTCGCATGTCGGTCGCTGAAGAGGTTCCAAAGGACAAGCGCAAAGCACTTGCGAGCTGGCTCGACGCGCAGCTCGGGCTGCGCGCGGCCGTGACCGATCGAGACCAGGTACAACGCGGCAAAACGTTGTTCGAGTCCAGCGCTGTGGGCTGCACCAGCTGCCATAGCGGACCGCTCTTCACCAACAATCAAAGAGTCGACGTGGGAACAGGCGCTGCGTTCCAAGTCCCTGCGTTGCGCGGCCTCGCGTTTCGCGCGCCGTTCATGCACGACGGCTGTGCAGACACGCTGAAGCGGCGCTTCGATGCAGCTTGCGGCGGCGACGCGCACGGTACTACCGAGCAGCTCAGCGCTGCAGAGCTCGACGACTTGATCGCATATCTGAATACGCTCTGAAGCGAGGATGACTGCCATGCCACGAATGCCACGACGTCGACACGTTACGAGCACCAGTCCAGGCCCAGCCGGGGCTGTGGGCCAGCGGCTGCGCAGGCTCAGCGAGTGGGCAGTCGCTAGCTGTATCACTGCCGCTGTCGGCTGCAGCGAAGAGCCGCCGGTCAAATTGACGGCGTCGCTCACAGCGGCAGCGGCTGCCCAGGTGATGCCATGCTCCGATCTGCTGCTCGTCACAGCACCAGTGGCCGCGCCGCGCGATCTCGACTACATCGGCGTGTTCAGCGGATTCTACACCAGCCAGCATCGCAGGTTGCTAAGCGACTACGGCGAGCCGTGTAAAACTGCGCAGGATCGAGACGCGTGCTTGTCGGCGATCGAGCGCGCCATCGACTACCCGACGGATTGCAAGCCGGGCGCGCGGCAGTGCGGTGTGTTCATCGTGACTTCGCTGGGCAACGAAGTGCTGCGCCACGGTACGCCCGAAAGCTTGCGCGAAGTGATGGGAGACGTGAACACTGCTTCTGAGGCGGTGTTGTTTGCGCAACTGTATGGCTTACACGTTGCGTGCGCCCCGGAGAGCACCGGCGTGTCGAATGCTGGCACGCTCGTGCAAGCGACTGACGCAGGCTGGCGCGTGCAAAGCAGGTGGTCTGGCTGCGGCCCGCACTTCGGCGATCAAGTGATCGAGGTCCACAGCGACGGAACCAGCGCTGGCTTCGAGCGCAACCTCGTGGCTGGCGACTGCACACCTGCGACCGCACGCCGAACGGCCGGGTTGCAGCTCGGAGCCGCCGATGCGACGCAGGGTCCCGTCGGCGCCTTCCTGGCGCAAAGCGCGCAGCTCGAAGCTGCATCAGTCCCAGCGTTCAACCGCCTGGCACGCGAGTTGTTGCGTCTCGGTGCGCCGCAGCTAGCGGCTGCAGCGAAGCGCAGTGCTCGCGATGAAGCCTACCACGCCGCGCTCATGCAGCGCTTGGCTGCGCGCTACGGTGGTCGCCCGAGTCGCCCGCACGTGGCGACCGAGCGGCGCAGTCGGACGGCTTACGAGATCGCCCACGAGAACGCCGTCGAGGGCTGCGTGCGCGAGAGCTTCGGCGCGCTCATCGCCTGGCAGCAGAGTGTACTGGCGGCTGACCCGATGGTCGCTCAAACTATGCGCCGCATCGCGGTAGACGAAACCTGGCACGCCCAGCTGTCATGGCAAGTGGCGGAATGGCTCGAGCCGCAGCTGACGGCGACTGAGCGCATGCAGATCGCGCGCGCCCGCGCTCAGGCAGTGAAACAGCTGCAGCGAGAGCTCGCGACAGATTTTCTGCCTGATGCAGGAAGAGCGCAGCTCGGCTGGCCCTCGCAAGCGCAGCGTCACGCGCTCTTGCAGCGGTTCGCGGCCGAGCTCGACCTGAGCTGATTTTCCGGAGGCGACACTGCTTACTGCAAGCGGGCGCCTTGGTTGGACGCGTAGATGTTGTCGCGCTCGGGCTGACTGCCTGTTTCTAGATTGTGTATCCACGCGTCTGTGGACATCACGGCGGCGAAGGATGACTGCATGACTATGTTGGCTGTCTCGTGCAGCGTGCGTGCGTCGACGTGTCCTGCGCTGTTGGTGTAAGACAGAGAACCGGTTGCGTCGTGCAAGCTCTCGACCGCGCGGCCGCTGTGGTGGGCGTGCTTGACCGTGCTGTCGACGCAGTTGTGTGTCATGTAGCCGACAACCGTAAGCGTATCGATGGTATTAGCTTGCAGCCAAGTCTCCAAGTCTGATGCAGCAAGCGCTCGACTGGGCGAGCGCACACCTGGAGCGCACGCACACGCTCGACAGCCTCGCCAAGCGCGCGCACATGAGTCGTCGCAGCTTCACGCGGCGCTTTCGCAGCCTGACAGGTACGAGCGTCGGCCCTTGGCTCGTCGCACAGCGGGTCTCACTGGCGCAGCGCTTGCTCGAGACCAGCGATGCCAGCGTCGACCAGATCGCAGACCGCATGGGCTTCGGCAGCGCACTGTCCTTGCGCCAACATTTCGCAACGCAGCTGCGGACCTCGCCCTCACAATACCGTCGCGCATTTCGCGCCTAGACACGCCGCATCCGAAGTGTGCTTCGCTCGTCCTTAGGACACATCGACACTAACGCGGGTAGGTATAACGCAGGCGGCCAGATTCAATTAGAGCAGCTACGAGCTTTCAGCGACCGCGTGCTCTCCATTAGCATCACGCTGCTTCCCAATATGCGGTGGAAATCATCCGGTCCATGAGGAGGACGTGTGCGGCGCAGATTGAATATGATCGGCGTGGTTGGAGTCGTCGTAGCGATTTGCTTCGCAGCTTATGAAGCCAACAAAACACGCGCGGCGGGGGCTCCGCAGAGCCAAACGTTGACTTACAGCGGGATGCTGACCGACCCAGACGGGAAACCGTTGGAGGAAGTGAACAGCATCTTGGTTTATATGTGGGACAAACCCGACGGAGGGTCAGTCCCCTTGTGTCAGACGCCGCCTTCCCGTGAGCCTCCGTCATTGAGCAATGGTCGTTTCTCCGTGCTGCTTCCACCGGACTGCACCGCTGTCGTCAGAGATAAAGCGGACGTCTTTATCGAAGTCGTTGTGGATGGCACAACGCTCGGAAGAACAAAGCTCGGTGCTGTGCCGTACGCGGTCGAAGCAGACCGTGCATCTGACGCCGCCGGCGCGCTGAATGATCGGCTTACAGCGCTGGAGCGAGGAGGCCGTCTACCCGTTGGTACGGTCGTCACCAGTACTCTTACAGAGTCACAGTATAGCGATTCGGCTGGTGCAGGCTGGGTCCTAGCAGATGGCCGTGCTGTGCCTAACTCGAAATACGCTCAGATAACTGGAAGCGCGAATGTTCCGGATCTGCGCGGGCTGTATCTCCGCGGCAAGAACAACGGTCGAGAAGATGGCAAACAAAACCCAGACGGCGAGCTCGCGATCGGCGACTTCCAAGAATCAATGCTCGCGAACCACGGTCACGCGGTAACCGATCCACAACATCAACACGAGGCTCCGACCACAAACGGAGCCCCAGGCCAACGCGAAGTACCCGTCCCAACGGCGAGTGGAGTGGACTACTTCAGTGCTGAAGGAGCCCCGCTCACGAATCTGAGCCCGACCGGCATTACCATCGCAAACGACTCGGCCCGCCTCGACAGGAGCGATGCATTGGTAGGCAATGAAACTCGTCCACGAAGCGCAACCATAAACTACTTCATACGCATAGACTGATGGGCGCCATACTCCCACTGGTTGCAGGCGCGAGCGGCGTCAAGCGGACCGAGCGCTTGGGGCACCGACTCAGTCCGGCCCAATCATCGGTGCACGACCAAAAAGTCAACTGCAGCGACGGTCCTAGGACTCGGTGGGCCAAGCGCCTGCGAGCGCGCTCCTCGTCTCGCTCTATCCTGTGACGTTCTCTCATCCCGATAGAAGTGTTAGTACGTGTTATGTACTTGGGGCATCTCGCAGCGGGATTGGTTTTGAAAGCGCGCGTGCGCGAGGCTCCACTGGCGTGGCTATTGGCTGCGACGGTTGTGAGCGATGTGTTGTGCGGAGTGCTGCTCATGCTGGGCGTTGAGCAGGTGGTCATCCATGGATCGCTGACTTTCTCGCATGGGCAAGCCACCATTCCCTATTCGCATTCGCTTGTGGGCACGCTCGTACTCGCGTCGGTCGCTGCGTGGATCGCGGCGCGCTCGGCGTCGAGGCGCGTTGGCTTTGCAGTCTTTCTGGCAGTGCTCTCGCACTACGTGCTCGATGTGCTGACACATCTGCCTGACATGCATGTGCTCGGTTTTGGCGCGGAGCCCGACCTGGTGCTCGGCACCCGACTCGCTGCGTTTCCCGTCGCTCACTACATAGTCGAGGTCGCATGGTGCCTCTTCGCGTGGGCGATCTTCGATCGCAGCGACCTGCGACTCCTCGTGACTATGCTGATCTTGCTAGCGTCTTACGCGAACTCCCTCATGGGCTTCATCTACATTCCGCCCGTGTCCAGCTTCACCATGGGCGTCTCGATGCTCGTACTCTTCATCGGCACGCCACTGCTTCTCTTGTGGGCTCGCAGCGGATTCGACACGCGTTACACGCGCTCGAGCACTCGCCAGTCGCGCTGACAGTACACGATCGGATCGTCGCTTCCAGCTGCCGCCTCTACTGCGCGTGGGATGCCGATGAACAGCTTGTGATCGCCCACTGCGATGGTGCTTTCTAGCTCGCAGTCGAGCCAGGCGATGCACTCGGGCAAGATCGGCGCGCCGGTGACAGCTTTGCGATAGGTGATGCCCGCGAATGGCACCGGCACATCGGGCAACAGGTGCGCGAAGCGCATGCCCAGCTCGGCCTGGCCGCGCCCGAGGATGTGGACCGCGAAACACCTCGATGCCTCGATCGCAGGCCGGGTCTCGGCCTCCAAGCTCGCGCAGATCGAGACGCGAGGGGGCGTGAGGCTGACCGCCGCAAAGGCGCTGACGGTCATCCCGCTCGGCGCGCCGTCCAGCATGGATGTGACCACTGTCACCCCGCTCGGGAAGCGGCTCAGCGTGTCTTTGAAGGCTTGGGCATCGAGCTCCATGCTCGCAACATCGCACATGCTCGAGCAGGCTGCTCGCCGCAATGCGCTTCCGGAAGACCCTGGACACGCTATGCTAGCCGGCATGCCCGAGACCACACTCGTCCCCACTTCGCCCGCGCGCCGAATCGGAACGACGCTGGCAGTCGGAGCCGTTCTCGGCTTCATCGGTTGGAGCCTGGCTGGACCGGCGGTGATCGGCTGGTGGTATGAGCCGCCAGTCAAAGAGATCTACTCGTGCGCGAGCTCGGTCCAGTCGGCGGTAACACAGTTCGTGATCGCTCAGTTGGTTTGTGCCGCTCTGGGCGGCATCGCCGTCTCGCTGCTCGTGTTCTTCGTGCGGCGCGCACTCGGTGGAGGAGCGAGCGCCGCCCCCTGAGTCGTCGTGCCCGAGACGGACGTGTTGCGACCGAATGCCGCTGATGGCGGCGTCAGCTTGCGCGAGGTTCAGTCGGAACTCAGACTGGCCCCGCGACAATGGTGCAGACTGTTAGGGACCGCGTGGGGGCGCCGTGGCGCTGCCAGAAGGCAGCTTTTGCCTTCATTTGTGGAATCCTCATGCTGGTCCTGCAAGTGGCGAAAGTGCAAGCTGCGCCGCTCGTCCGCTCCGGCGCTCCCAAGTCGTGGATACAGACGTTAGAAGCGCCTGCCGCTGAGGGCGGCGGCGTTCTGCTCTACGATCGACAAGTGCTGATCGGGGCGCGCGACGTGCAGTCGTATACGCGCTGGGTGCAGGCGATCAGTGATGAATCCGCCCTCGACTCGGCGGCTCAAGTAGCGGTCGAGTTCGACGCCGACGAGACGTTGGTGCTGCATCACGTGCGCGTGCAGCGTGCAGGCGTGACTACCGACCGGCTGGTCTTGTCCGATGTGCGGCTAGCACAGCGCGAGCATCGGCTCGAGCAGCAGATCTACGACGGCAGACAAACGGCCATTCTGTTCGTGCCGGATCTGCGGGTCGGCGATGTGCTCGACTACGCGTATACACTGCAGTCTCGCAGCGTGCCGCTCGGCGAGAAATACTATGGGCAGTTTGCGCTGGGGATGAGCACGCCGGTGGCGCGCTTGCATCTCCGGATCGTTGCACCGAGCACACGCCAGCTGAGCGATGGCTGGCATGGACCATCGAGAAGCGCCGCTCCTGCTCCGCAGCAGCTCGTGCGCGACGGTCACACTGAATACGTGTGGGATCTCAGGTCCTCGCCGGCTTATCCGATCGAGCCCAATACGCCCGACTGGTACAACTCCGTGCCTTGGGTGCAGCTCACTGAATTCGCATCGTGGGCAGGGTCGCCGAGTGGGGCCGGCGCGTCGTCAGCACAGCTGCGGAGCGAGACCCTGCCATCCTAGATTTTCTGGACGAGCTACCCGCGGGCACGCTCGAACAACGCATCCTGCAGGTCGTGCGCTTCGTGCAGGACGACGTGCGTTACGTAGGCATCGAGACGGGCCTGGCTCGCACCCAAGCCGCGCCGCCAGCGACAGTCCTCGCGCGTCGGTTCGGCGACTGCAAGGACAAGTCTGCGCTGTTGATCGCGCTACTGCATGGATTGGGCGTGCAGGCGTCTCCGATGCTCGTGAGCTCGCGCTTCCGCGATCGCTTGTACGCGTGGGCGCCGAGCCCGGGTGCCTTCGACCATGTCATCGTCATGGTCGAAGCCGCAGGTGGACCTTACTGGATCGACAGCACAGCAACCTTGCAGGGCGGTGGCTTGTCGCGTCTGCGCTATTCAAACGTCGAGCGCGGCTTGGTTGTGCGCTCAGACACCACGCAGCTCACGGCGGCGCCGCAGCGCTCGCACACGAACCCGCCGCGGCGCGAAATCGTGGAACGCTTCACGCTGAGCGATCCAGAGCTCGCAGACGACGCTACGCTCGACGCCGAACGCCTCTACACCGATGACGAAGCGGAGCAACTTCGCGTGCTCGTGCGATCACTCGGTGCGGACCAGATCGCGAAGATCCTCCTGGAGGAGCTCCAGCAAGACTACCCCGCGGCCCGCGAGACCGTGCCAGCCACGTGGCACGACGACCGCATGGCGAATGCGATTCGCATACATCTGCACTACGGTGTTCCCAAGCTCTGGTCCCCCTGCGACAGCGGCGAGCTGTGCAGCGCACACGTGGTAGCGCGCCCGATCGCTGACGCACTGCCGCCCGCGCCGCCGGACGGTCGCACAGCGCCGCTCGCGCTGCGCTATCCACTGCTGTTGCGTTACTTCGCCGAGCTCGATCTGCCGTTCGAAGTGCGTGACAGCTCTTTGCCTGTACGCGCGCAGGGGCCAGCATTCGACTTCGCGTTCGAGCCGAGGCGGGACGGCAGCAAGCTGACGTACGCGTATGGTCTGCACATGAGCAGCGATGAGCTCTCAGTCTCCAAGCTGGCGGAGCATCGTAAGGCACTGCAGCTCGCAGAGCCTCAGCTAGTTCGCGCGCTCGAACGTCGTCGACCCATAGCGGATGGGATCCTCTGGCCGATGGTCGTGCTAGTCGTCGCGGTCGCTGCCGCAAGCGCGTTCGCGGCCCGCTCATACCTGCGGCGGCAGCGCAGGGCTGCAGCGGCCGAGCATGGCGATGCTTGGCACATCGGTGGCTGGCTGGTCATCTTGGGAATCGTCCTGATCGTCCAACCCATCAGTAATATCATCGCCACGCTGCCAGTAGCGCGCCTCCTATTCTCGCGCGCGAGCTGGGACGAGCTCACGCACATCGACGGCGATCTCGCGCAAGCAGGGCTCTCACTCAGCGTGTTGCTACTCACGACCATCACAACAGCGGTGTGCAGCGCGCTCGTGCCGCCATTCATCCTACGCCGCCGCGAGTTTCGTGAAGGCTTCACGGTGCTCACTGCAACGACATTCATCCTGTCGCTACTCACGCTCGCGCTCTACATGCGAACCTCGGGCATGCAGCTACCAGCGGGCACCTCGTGGCCAGAGCTCGGCCTGAGCTTCATCGTCTCGGCCATATGGATAGCCTACGTCCGCCTCTCAAAGCGCTCCAGCGCAACGTTCGTGCGCTAACGCGCTCCGTACTCATCGCGTTCTACACCACGGTCCGCTCGTTCCTGCGCATGACGCTGGGACGAATCTCCTAGCGTGTTACTCTGCGCGGGCGATGCGCGAGCTCAGTGTGACAATCGTATTCGTCAGTGCAGCAGTGATAACCCACGGCTGCGTCCTTCCGGAGGTTGAAGCGGCTCCTGCAATCGAAATGCGGGACTCGCCCACTTCTGCAGTGCCAAACGGCTCAGGATCGCATGTGTCAGGGGACATTCAACGGTCGAGCGCTGGCAATGCCAACAATGAGCCTCCACATGCAGCTGCAGTCAGCGGAGCTGCGGGTGCTACTGAGAACGAATCCACCGGTGCATCGGGCGCGAGTGGCGCGTCGAACGGCCCCGCAGCGGGAACCGCCAACAGCTCGACAGGCGGCGCCGGCGCCTTGCCCGAGGAACCTCGCGGAGTTTCGCTGGAGTACCACTACGCTCTCTGGCCTATGCCCGATGCATTGCTAGGAGCTAAAACTCCCCCCAGTTACACCGTCGGCAGTGAAACTGTCACAGATGATGTCACGCAGCTGGTATGGCAGCGCAGCGTTCCAGCAAGCTATGCAGGCTGTAGCGGCCGCACTCTTGGCGAGGGCACCCCACCGGGCTCTGCATGCACTTGGGACGAGGCCGACAACTACTGCAAGAGCGCAGCGCTCGCCGCTTCTTTAGGCGGCGAAGATTGGCGACTACCGACCAAGATCGAGCTCGAATCAATCCTAGATGAGACACGCCGAAGTCCCGCGACGAACTCAGATGCATTTCCAAACCTCACACCCGAGTCTCACTTCTGGACAGCGACTCGTTACGTAGGGACGGTCGACTACTACTGGCACATCTCATTCTTAGATGGCTATCACGGGGCTAACCGAATTCACGATGACTACCATGTGCGGTGCGTTCGTAGCACGATGCGAGTGCCAACAGACGCTCTAGTTGCGCGCTATGATATTGGCGATGAGCTTGTGACGGACGGGAAGACCGGGCTTAGCTGGCAGCGCGACGCAGACTCCGAAATGCGTAGCTGGAACGACGCAGATGCGTATTGTCGAGAGCTAACGCTTGCAGGAGGTGGATGGCGTTTGCCGGCGTATAAAGAGATGTTGACCTTGGTTGACCCAACGCACTCCGACCCGGCGGTTGATACGCGAGCATTCCCGAAGACAAGCGCTGAAGCGTACTGGACAGCATCTCCCTGCCTCGACTCTATGGGCTACCGGAGCGTCGACTTTCACGCTGGCAGCATGAACGGAAACAGCGCGGATCCATGCAGCTCCGCAGATCAGTATTTCGTGCGCTGCGTTCGCTGACGCAGACTGCGGATTCGTAAGCAGCTGCGCACACCGCTTCAACATATGGCGAAAGGCAGGCGTGCTGCTGCTCTCCAGCTTGTCGCCTGCGTCAACCGCGTTAGAGCCTGAGCGTGCACAGGAACGCACCCAGACGCTTGTCAAAGCGGCATAAAGCGAGCGGTGTCCTTCTGCGCTGCGGAAACTCGCGTCTGTATGAAATGTACGCTCAGCTGGGCTCCGGCAAGCAGCTGCACTTCAATGGTGGTGAAAGACATCCCCATCGCTTGAGTGTGTTCGTGAGCAGGGCAGCGCGGCGATGTCCGCGCGATGCTGGTCTTGTCAATGACGAAACCAAGCTCGAACTGGTCTTCATCATCGGCCTCGACGACGAGAAGAGTATGTCGATGGTCACGTGCCGTGCCGCTCACGGCGGCTGACGCTATGAGCTGCAGTGCGACATGCGTCGAGGCCGCCGATGGCGCAGTCATATGTCGGTGTGTCTGAACCGTGTTTGGTCGACGCGTTTGATGTTGAATTGCGTCGTGTGAATCGGCGACGCTTTTGACACGGCTAGTGCAGTTGCAGCGCAGCCCCGTCCAAACCTCAATTAGGGGGCCCCAGTGGCAATTACAGACGAGATCCCAAAGTCACGGCTCACACTTACATATCGTACGAATGTCACCGGTTCCTCTCAGGAGGTCGCACTTCCGTTTCGTCTCTTTGTGATCGGTGATCTTTCCGGGGGAAGCTCGCGAGATCGCAAAGTGGATTTGGATCGGCGTGTGCCGCGCCGCTTGGATGGCAAGAACCTCGACGATGTCATGGCTGACATGAATATGTCGGTCGAGCTCACCGTTCCGAACCGCATCGATCCTGAGCGCAGCGCCGAGATGAAGGTGAAGCTGCCCGTGACTTCGATGCAGTCGCTCTCACCCGCCGCTGTCGCCAAGGGTGTGCCCAAGATCAAGGCGCTCTTGTTGCTCAAGAAGCTGCTGCTCGAGGTGCAAGCGAATCTCGACAACCGTAAGGAATTCCGGCGCCTGTTGCGCGAGCTGGCGTCTGACAAAGAAGCCATCGCAGCGCTGCAGAAGGAGCTCAAGGGCTTCGATGACTTCAAGGTCCCTGCGACGCTGGCTGCTAACGCTGGCACAGCCAAGAAGGAGGGCTGATCCATGGCCACAACCGATACTGCAGATGGACTCAGCCTCAAGGGCTTTTTGACCAGTGTTCGGCTCGGCAGCGAGCAGCTGACGCTCACCCCGATGCTGCAGGAGAACCGCGAGACGATCGTCGAAGACGTCTCGCCCGAGGATCGCTTCGCCTCCAGTTTGGCCGCTGTTGTGTACAACTTGCGGCCCGAAGACGAGCGCTTCGACAAGCAGAGCATCCAAGAGCTCGTCTCCACGATCGATGATTTGGTCGAGGCGCAGATCAACGAGATCATCCACGCGCAGGAGTTCCAAGCGATCGAGGGTGCGTGGCGCTCGGTGTCCGACCTGGTGCGCAACACGAACTTCCGCGCCAACATGGACATCACGCTGCTCGACGCCACCAAGGACGAGGTGTTCGAGGATTTGGAGCTCAACTGCGCGGACGTCGGCGGCTCCGAGCTGTTCAAGAAGCTCTATGTCGCGGAATACGACCAGTTCGGTGGCAAGCCGTACGGCGCGATCATCGGCATGTACGACTTCGCGAATACGCCCAAGGATACGCTCTGGCTGCGCACGATGGGCAAGATCGCTGGCGCCTCACATGCGCCGTTCATCGGCAATGTGTCACCCAAGTTCTTCGGCTGTGAGACGTTTGCCGAGGTCAATCAGCTGCGCGACATCGCAGGCATGATCGACACGCCGCGCTACGCAGCGTGGAACGAGCTGCGCAACAGCGATGAGGCGGCCTACATCGGCCTCGCCATGCCGCGCTACCTCGTACGTACGCCTTGGAACGATCTCAGCAACCCGGCTGAGAACATCAACTTCACTGAGCGCGTGCAGGGCGAGGACATGTCCGAGTATGTGTGGGGCAGCGCGTCGATGTTGCTCGCGCGCAACCTATGCAAGTCGTTCGAGAACTCTGGCTGGTGCCAACACCTGCGCGGCGTGAAGGGCGGCGGCTTGGTCACCGGTCTGCCGACGCACAGCTTCAACCTGCGTGGTGAAGACGAGCTGCGCGCGCCGACCGAGATCTCGATGCCGGACTTCCGCGAGCTCGAGCTGGCGAACGCCGGCGTGATCCCGCTGATCCACAAGAAGGGCTCGGCGGATGCGGTGTTCTTCAGCGTGCAGTCGACCAAGAAGTCTCACAAGTTCAAGGATCCCAAGGACTCTGAGAACTCGACTCTGGTCTCCAACCTGTCTTACACATTCTCCATCTCGCGCATCGCGCACTATGTGAAGTGCATTATGCGTGACAACATCGGTAGCTCTGCCAACGCCGCGTATATCCAAGGTCAGATCGACGGTTGGATCTCACGCTTCGTCACTACGGTCGTCAATCCTGACGATCTCACACTGCGTTATTTCCCGTTCAAGGCGTACAGCCTGTCGGTCTCTGATGTGCCCGGGAAGATCGGCTGGTACCACTGTACCCTGTCCATCCTCCCGCACATTCAATTCGAAGGCATGGACGTAGACCTGCGCGTCGACGCACGCTTGGGCTGAGATCTAAGAGGAGAGTGTTATGGGGTTCGATCTTGCATGCGATTGGAAGAGCGCTCTGGTCATGGATCCGACCAAGAAGCAGCGCACAGGCTACCTTTTGACCTTCGACGGTCTGGGGCTCGACGCGGCGTTGCCGCAAGACATTCAGGTGTTCTCGCCGTTCAACGCGGCGGCGGCAGACTACACGGCGGGTGACCTCGTGATCGACACGAGCGTCACACCGTCCAAGCTGACCTGCTGCGGCATCATCGAGAGCTTCTCGTGGAACGGCGGCGTCGGTGATCCGATCTCGATCTCTGCGTATATCTCCTCGGAGAACGCGCAGCAGATCAAGGCGAAGCTGCAGACGACGCTCAAGACCACCGCGATCAAACACCTGTCGTGGTGGATCGTGAACTTCGACGAAGAGAACAAGGCTTGGTTCGAGGAGGCGTATCCGAAGGATCCGACCTTCATCACCGGCCAGCTCAATGCTCCCGGTAAGACCGACGTACGCTTGCACGTCGCAGATGAAGCGACCAAAGTCGCGCCGAACATCGACGTGAACGTGTATCAGGTCTTCCTCGAGATCGTTCCGGCCGCCAACTCCACCTATGTGCTCGGCTTCGGCATTTCTCAGCAGAAGAAGCATGTGAAAGCTTGGGGCCTCAAGGTCGGCACGCAGGCGGCGGCAGCGCTGCCCCCTGCTTGATAGCGTCTCCGTTTGCATCAGGCTGGTGCAGGTGAACAAGAGGGCACACCAGATGTCCCGCGTGTACTGGCACATGGGGCAGGCCCTGTTGCCAGAGCACTTCTACGCGCAGGAAGAAGGCCTGCGCGAAGAGCTCGGGGCGCACTTCGAGATCCGGAGTGCGCCCGCATGGGGCGTCTCGCGGCTCGTATGGGACGAGTTTCGCTTGCGCAAGGGCACGGTTGCGCTGCAACAGCTGACCTTGCTCTTGCGTTCGGGGATCTTGATCGACATCCCGGGCAACAGCTCGCCCGCGCAGCTCGACTTGAGCGTCGCGGGCGTCACGCGCGCTCGCGTCTACCTGCACCTGCAGAGTGATCACGAGCTCGTCGTCGAGCGCTCCGATGCTGCCGCTGACAGCGGCGGTATCGAGCGCATCGTGCAGAAGGTCGAGCTCTCGACAAAGGCCTACTCGGACACGAGCGCGGAGGTGTTTGCGCTCGCCGAGCTGGCTTGCGGCGCCGATGGCACTTGGGCGCTCTCGTCCGAGTTCTGTCCCTCGTTGTCGCAGATCGGCGCCGAGCCGTTCTCCCGCAGCGTGCTTACGCGCATGGACGCGGTGGCCAAAGCGCTGCGCGAGCTACTCAAAAAAGAGCTCTCCGAGAATTACCTTGCGGCAGAGGGTCAGGCGACCGCGAAGCAGTGTTTGCGCGGTTTGTACGGCTTCGAGACCTTCTTGGTCGACATTCGCAGCGGCATCCGTCCGCATCCGTACACAGTATTTCGCCAGCTGCGCGAGCTGTACCTCGACGTGTGCATGTTTCGCGAGGTGCATCCTGACAAGCTCACGCACGCGTACGATCACGAAGATGTCGCGCGCTGCATCGCAGAGTTGGTCGAGGAGCTCGAGCAACAGGTGCAAATCGTACGCGCAGAGCTGCCGTACGTAGAGTTCGTCGCGCTCGATGGCCGGCAAGAATGCACGTTCGATCAGCGGCTGCGGCGCGCCAAAGACGTCTATTTCCTGGTGCAAAAGCCCAGTGTGTCAGCGCAGCTCGATCTGCGCCGCGTCAAGCTGGCCGCCGAATCGCGCATCCACGCGGTGCATCAGCGCGCGCTGCGCGGCATCCCGTTCGAGCGCTTGGACCGCCCGCCTTTCGTGCACGGCCTAGCATCCACCGTAGAGTTCTACATGCTGCGCCCGGGCGAAGAGTGGGACTACGCGGTGAGCGAAGGCAAGCTCGTATTGTTCAACGCGCCGCAGCTGCAAGGCTGCAGGCTCTACCTGTATTGGCGAGAGGGCTAAGCGCGCGGCATGGATCCGAAAAAGGCACTCGACACGGCCCAAAAGCTCGGCGCTTCGTTTTCGCCGCGCACGGTCGTGCTTGTGCTTGTGCTCGTGCCGCTCGTGTTGGTCGTGCTCGCGTTTCTCTGGAAACGGCGCGGCGTCGTGTCCAAGTGGCTGGGTCGGCCGAAGCTGATAGCGGCGGACGGCAGCGCGGCGCTGCCCAGCGCCACGGGCAACCGGTTGCGCGCGACCTGGCGCCGCTTCATGAAGACGCTGCCAGCGAGCTACCGGCGATCGATCTTGAGCTTCGATCACTTCGTCGTGTTGGGCGACGCCGCTTCGGGCAAGAGCCTGGTGATCGACCGCTACTCCGACTTCCGCCGCCAAGCCAAACAGTTCCTCGGCAGTCACGTCTTCGACAGTTACGTCGACTTCTACATCGCCTCGCGCAGCGTGATCATGGAGGTCGCGGCGAGCGTGCTGCTCGACGTCGGACCCAAGTGTCAGGGCGCGCTGCGCAGGCTGTGGCGCCCGCTGTACCGTCGCTGTGCGCCCACGGTCGTGGTTGTGCTCAACGCCGAGCGGCTCGTGCGTGCGGACTACGATGTGGTCGACTACGCGGAGCGCCTGCGCGGCAAGATCAACCTACTGAGCAGCATCTGCAAGCGACCTTTGGATGTGCGCGTCGTGCTGACGCATCTGGACATGAGCCCCGGATTCGAGGTGTTCGCGCAGCTGTGCGAAGACGAGAAGATCCCGCTCTACATCCCGGTGGCACCGGCTCCCGACCAGCCGTCGATGGCGCTGCAGATTCGCGGTTGGCTCGAGCGCGCGCACGAGCATCTCGGTCGCGCACTGGTTCACGGCGGCGCTGGACAGCTGCGCTCATGCGTCACGTTCTTACGCGCGACCCACGACCTCCCGGTGCCGCTCGGCAAGTTCTTCGAGGTCTTGTTTGCGCCCGAGACGTTCTCGCTGACACCGCGCTCGAGTGGTGTGTATCTCGCGAGCCCGCAAGCTGCTGAGCCAACGCCGCTGAAAGGCCGCCCTGTCGGACCGAAGCGGCCCGATCCCAGGCAGCGTCATCGCTGGATCGCCATGGCGCTCACCGCGTTGGCGCTGGCGTATCTGAACACCGCGTTTTTCAGCCAGCGGAGCTCACGGCTCACTGCGAGCAGCGCGCTGGCCAGCTATGCACCGGTGACGCGCGAGCAAGAGCGCGACCGCGAGCTGCGCGATGCGATCCAGGACTTCGCCTGTGACGGCTGCGGCGCCATCGCGCTCTTGCCGGACTTCTACGGCAAGGCACGCGTCGGGGTGCGCGAGCGGTTCGCGGATCGGGTCCGGAACGAGCTGCTTATCCCGAACTTGCGCAAAGCCGCCCGCGATGGATCCGTCGTGCCCGGTGCACTGGATAATCGGACACGCCGTGCGTTGTTTTATCTGGCGCTGATCCACGGCGATCGCAACGACAGTCTGCGCATCCGCAAAGACCACAAGCGCTTGAAAGTGTGGGCCGACATGACCGAGCTGTCGCCCGCGCTGATCGAGAACTACTTGGACGCCAGCGAAACCGCGTACCGCGAGACCGTCGCGTTCGAGCTGCCTGAGCAGCGCAACCCGCTCGATATGGCGCCGTATTGGCTGTCGCTCTTGAACGACCTCGACAAGAGCATGAGCGACGGCGCTGCGATCTCGGCCGACCAGCTCAAGTCGCTGCAGTTGCGAGCGGCAGACGCGATGCAGGCGCTCAAGCGTTACGAGCACGACGACATCGTGAAAGAGATCCTCGCGCTCGTGTTGAACGCGGATACGCGCGACGCGCTGGCGAACCACACCCGCTACAAGCTGCAGTTCGAGGACTTCGGCTCGGCGCGCAAGAGCGTCGCGCTCGCGAGCGGCGCAGAGAACAACGAAGGTCTAGGCGTGATGCTGCAGACCATCCGCGCTTCGTACGTGGAGTCGCCCGAGGTGCCGCTGGTGGCGACATTGGCCGACCGCTTGTCGTCGCTCTACGAGATCCCTGCTGGCGAGACCGCGACCAAGCCGCAGACGGTCGAGATCGCCGGCAAGACCTTCAAGTTCGATCCCGCGCGTTGGGCGCTGCTCGTGCGCAACGCACAAGCTAGCGCGCTGATTAGCGGTCTGCTGAAGCGAGAAGAGCGCGACGGCTCCGTGTTGGTCCCACCAGACGTCGCAGCTTCCTACGCCACATTGCGCTGGAACGCGACCAACGACGGCAGCGCGATCTTCGTGGGTCGAGCCGAGATCGCGCCGATCTACACGCGCGCCGCCTACGACGCGTTGGTGCGTGCGCCGGTGCAGAAGCTGGAGCGCGTATTGGACCTGACCAGCGCGCCCAAGACACAGAAAGAACAGCTCAACGAGTTCGTGAAGCGCAACGTGCGCGGCTATGCGATCCAGTACAAGCGCCAGCTGCGCGCGTACTACGACGCGTTTGCGCTGAACACGCCGTCGGCCGAGTCGCTGCGCGTGGCCGTTTCGCAGATGGCCGTCGACGAGTCGCCGTACGGCGCGTTCTTGCACACGGTCCATCGCCAGCTCGATCTAGACGGCACGGGTGAGCTGCTGGTCGGTATGCAGCAAGAGCTGCGTGAGTATGCTGGTCTGCGGCAGCTGTTCGATCATGGTGGGGCGGAGGCGGAGGTCGGAAAATACCGCGCGATCCTGTCGCAGCTGCTGTCGGACCTGGGCAAACCGGGAGATCTTGCGCCTGCCTCTGACAGCGCCGCATCGGACGCCGCACGTGAGACGCTGGAGGGTGCGCTCAGCCAAGCCGGCCGCTCTGCGCTGCAGAGTGTGCGTGGTGACAAAGGCTCGTATGCGCAGATGATAAGGCAATGGCACGCGAGCCTTGGGCTTTCGCCGGTGTTGATCGAGCCGTTCCTCGCGCCCATCTTCGAGCTCGAGCGCATCGGCTTGCGTGACGCGCAGCGCTTGCTGACCCGCGCATGGGAAGAGCAGCTCGCGCGCGACGTGCAGTCGATCAGCCACAAGTTCCCGTTCGACACGCACGAGTACGCTGAAGACGTGAAGCCCGCGGAGCTCGACGCGCTGCTCAACCCGGTCTCGGGCAAGTTGTTCAGCTTCGTGCGCCGCTATCTCGTGCCACTCGCCGATCCGCGAGCATCCGGCCGCTATCGGCTGCGGGACGTGTTCCAAGATCGCTTGGCGTTGCCCGAGCGCATGCTCCAGACGATCAGCGCCGGCGAGTTGCTCGCGAGTCAGCTATACGATGCCAAGGGTCGCGCCGCGCCGCTCACGCTGCAGATCGCCACCGTGCCCTTCGAGCACGGCACTGACCCGCGGTACGGTCTGACGCTCGTGTACCTGTCGGTCGGCGAGGCCTCGATCCACAACTTCAACCAACGGCCGGGTCTGACCACCCTGCGCATCGACTGGTCGCGTGAGCAGATCTCACAGGTCGGCATTCAGCTTATGAATCTCGACACGCAGGAGAAGCTGTACCCTGAGCCTCTTGCGACGCCGGCTTCAAGCTGGAGCGTGTTGCACTTGCTTGCGGTGGCGAAGACATCCCCCGTGAAGAAGCCCGACAACGCGCTCCTCTACACGTGGCCAGTCAATCATCAACCGGAGAGCGGTCGCGCCACGCCGGTGCGTTTCATCGTCTTGGGCAACCCGTTTGCGCCGTTTTCCCTCGGCAGCCGCACCGGGCCGTCCATGGCCTCGATAGGAGCCGCACCATGAAGCGGCTCGCTTGGGTGTTGTCAGTCTGGTTGTGCGCCGGCTGCGCGAGCGGCACGCGCATCTACGTTCGATCGAACGAGCGCAGCAACGATGGCAACACGTTGTATGCGCTGGTGCGAAGCGTGGACGCCAAGACCGTGCGTAGCAACGAGATCTACAACAACGTTGCCTCGCAGTTGTTCGCCGATCCCGCGGACTCTTCGGTGCTCGAGAGCCGGCCCATTTTTCCGGGAAATCCAGTCACCTTCAGCGTGAAGGAAGACGACGCGAAGTACTTGGTGTTGTACTTCCTGTTCACCAATCCCGGGCAGAACTGGCGCTTGCCGTTGCGCGCACCACTGCCCTCCGAAGTCTACGTGGATCTCGGTGACAACGAGATCGAGCGCGTTCAGATGAGGAAGTGATGGCACAGGCGCGCGCGCAAGCGAAAGAAGCAGAACCCGAGCTGGATCTCAACCACCTCGCAGGGCTGATTCGTACCGGCCGCGCCGCACCGGAGTTGATGGAGAGCTGGCTCGACTCGACCTGGCGTGAACCCGCGCGCTTTCGTCGTTCGTTGTACCGGGCTGCAGCTACCCGCGGCAGCGAAACGATCAAGAGCCGGCCCGAGCTCGGGCTCGACCTGTATGCGGACTGCATCGCCAGTCACCTCGGGCACCAGCGCCCGGCGCTCACGATCGTGCAAGAAGGCCGCGGACCGCAGGAGATCTCCTACGAGACGTTGCACGCGCGCAGCGCTGCGCTCGCGAGCCTCTGGGTGAAGTCGGGCGTGAAAGCCGGTGACAGCCTCGCGCTGCTCCTGCCCGTTGGGCTCGACTACGCTGTGTCGCTGTTGGCTGCATTGCGCTTGGGGTTGTGCGTGACGCCGATCCCGTCGCTCGGTGCGAGCTACGCACGCCACCGGTTGCTGCTGACAGCGGCAGACCATGTCGCGACCAGCCCACGCTTGGCGCACATGTTACCTCCGGACAGCGCGCCGAGTCTGCCGCTTATGGCGGCGGGTGCGGACAGTGTGCGCGCAGCTTCGCACGCGTATGCACCTACTGATTGCGTGCTGCGTTTGCTCTCGCCATTTGGGCCGTGTGACGCGCTCACGGAGCTCGATGCTGTCACTTTGCACGAAGCGCTGCTGCGCGACGGCCTGCTCGTGCTGGCGCTGACCACTGCGGATCGGGTCGCCGCGCCAGGCTGGGATGTGCTGCAGCTCCAGCCGCTGCTGCTGCTCACGACGTGGCTCGTGGGTGCTACTTGGGTCGAATGCACGGCAGCGGACTTCGCAGCGCAGTCACTCGGGATCAGCGTGTTGGGCGTCGATCACCGCCTGCGCGAGCAGATCCGCGCGCGCGGCGAGGACAGCTGCCGCGGCGTCAAGAGCTGGTTTCGCAGCCTGAGCGATCGCATCGACCACGACAAATGGCGCACCTTCAGCGAGCTCTTGGGCGCACGTGGGATGACGCAGTTCAGCTTGTTGTACAATGCCGCTTCGGGCGGCGCTCAGCTGTTCTCGCCGCGGGCGACGCAAGATCTCATCGGTCGCATGTGGCCGGCGCCTGGTCGCAGGTTCATCATCAGCCAAGTCGGCTCGGACTTGTTGCCTGCGCTGGATGCGACCGGCGTGTACACGCCGCTGCGCGACGAAGAAGCCGACCCATCGCTTGTGCGTTTGGCGATCGCGAAGCTCGACCACGGCTGGACCTCGGGTGGCAGTATCGACGTCGGGCCCGAAGCGCGCACCATGCCTGCGCGCGAAATCGCAGCGTGCGCAGGCAGTGACCCGCGTGTCGGCGCGGCGAGCTTGGTGGTTCTCGCGGGTCGCTGGCCCAACGAAGCGCACGTGCTGCTTCTGGTGTTCGTCTCCGAGCCTGAAGCTGTCAGCGGCGAGCTCGCAGCCGACCTGCGCGCGCTCATCGCACACGAGCTGGGTGAGCAGCACGTGCCGGAGCGGATCGAGATCTCGCCGCTGCATCCACGTCGCGATGACGACGGAATTCGCGCGGATTGGTGTGCGTCGCAGTACCAGAGCGGCATGTTGGGCCGAAAAGCTCGCGTGCCGATGTTCCTTACACTCTCGCGGCTCGCCTGGATCTTTCAACCCCCTACCTCATAGCGCTCGGAGTCATCATGGCCTTCCTCGCCTGCGGCGGTGCCAGCCTTCAATGCAGCTTCGGCGCTGCGCCAAGCACGCTCAATGTTTTGCCCATCAACCGCGTGCTGACGGGCATGCCTGTCGCGAACATCATGGACGGTAAACCGTTCCTGAACGTGCTGCCGTTCGGCACGTGCATGAGCATGGCCAACCCCATGGTCGCCGCTGCGACCGCTGCGGCGCTCGGCGTGCTCACGCCCATGCCCTGTCTACCGATGACGATGGCGCCTTGGGTGCCCGGTGTACCAACCACGTTGATCGGCAACATGCCGGCGCTAGACATGAATTCGAAGCTGATGTGCAGCTGGGGCGGCGTGATCCAAATCCTTGCCCCTGGGGAGTTCCAAGTCGATGCTGGATGAACCTTTAGAGCGCAGCTTAGAGCGGCTGCGCGCGCCGCTCCCGCACGTCGAGTCGCCCGGGCTCGACTCGGTCGACCCGCGCCTCGCCATGATCAACGCCTTGTGCGAGAAGAACCAGCTGCGCGATCTGGTGCTCGAGGTCGACGGGCTGATGGACGGTGGAATCTACGATATCCGCCCTATCTCCATGTACCTGTGGGCCACGTTCAGTGAGGGTGGACTCGCCTCGCTGACGGACATCTTTGACACGCTGGGCGTGCTCGTGACCACGAACCTCGACGGCATCGGTCCGACGCAACGCAAGATCGACCATGTCTCCAAGCGCATCACCTGGCTGATGCAGAAGCTCTCCGACACGATCGAATACCACGAGGCGCGCCACAGCCAAGAGTGGCAGAGCTGGACGAAAGAGCTCACGTCCGAAGCGGTCGATAACTCGCTGCAGCGCTTGGCTGCGCTCGAGAGCTCGCTCGACGATCGCTTTGCCACTGTGCGACCTGCGTTTCAGAAGCTGTCCGCGCGTTTGCGCGTTGTCAGCCTCGCTTTCCGCGCTCCCGCGCAGCCACTCGTCTCGATCGCCTCGCCGATGATCGCATCGCTGCGGCCACCTTCGCACAGTCGCCCGCAAGAAGACATGACCGTGGATGCGCGGCTCGGTCGCGCCGAGGTCGGCGTCTCACACGAATTCTTCGCGCTGATCCAAAAGCTCGACGCGTTCTCCAAGCTGGTCAAGAAGGGCGATCTGCCGCGCGCTGCGATCGTCGCAGACGACGTCATGCGCACAATCGATTCGTTCGATCCGCGCGCGTATTTTCCGGAGCTGTTCTCCGACTTCAGCGAGCTGCTGAGCAAGCACATCGACGTGCTCACCGGCCACTGGCAGGATCGCGATTCGCCGTCCTGGAAAGCGCACTCCCAGTTCTATCGCGTCGATCTGCGCCGCTTCGTAGGTGGAGGCTGAACGCGTGCTCGCCCCCAACCGAGCGTTTCAAGAGCGTGTGTCTCAGCGCGTCCGGTCGTTTGATCTTAAACCGCTTATCGATCTCTTGATCCTGCACGGTTACCGCCGCGAACAGCTGCTGTTCGAGAGCAACCGCGAAGGCGGTGCCACTTCGCTCGTGCACGCGATCGAGTTCAGCCCGAACGGCGCCGGTGTCCTGATCACTGTCAATCTGGGCTTGCTCGGCGACAACACGCTTTTACCCAGTTATTTCTTGCGCGAGATCGAGCATGGGCCGGATCCGCAGCGCTTCTACGACTTCATTCGGTTCTTCGACCATCGCTTGATCGAGAACTACGTGCGCGCGAGCTGGCCGGAGGACGACCCGAACGTCTACGGCGACTACACGTTGTTGTGCACCGCCGTGCTGAAGCTGATCGGCCTCGACTCCGCGAGCTCGATACACTGGCTGATGCAGGGTGCGTTTCCCGAGCTCGGCGTGCGCGTCATGCGTGGAGCTTTTGCTTCTGCCACCAGCAGTCACGCGTGCCGCACAGGCCAAGCGCGCTTGGACGGCAGCTCTGTGATCGGAAGGGTCTACGAGACCGAAGCGCAAGGCTTCTCGGTCGATCTCGTCACCGATGAAGAGGCCTACGACCGCAAGCGCAACTGGGCGACGGTCGTGCGTGAACGGCTGAACGATCGCTGCTTGCCTGTGCTCGCGCCGTTCCTCGTACCGTTGCGCATCGTGCTCACCGTGCTCAGCCACGCCAGCTGGTCGCGCGTCGAAGACCCAAATGCGCCGACCACTGGTTACCTCGGTTACGACCGTCTCAAAGACAAGACCGACGGGCAACACAGCGTCGTGATCTGGAGCGGCATCGCGGGTGAATCAGAGTCTGTCGCGTGAGAGGTGTACCTTGTTCCTACGCAAACACTTTTTAGATCGTGCCACGCTCTCACCGCTCGATGACATCATGGAGAACCTGCGCTGGATCTTCTCCACGCGTCGCGGCTCAGGCTATTTCCTCGAAGACTTCGGCGTCAGCGACGTGGGCTTCCGAACGCCGGCGGAGATGGTAGTCGCCACCACGAACGAGATTCGTCACAACATCCGCGTGTACGAACCGCGCGTCGAAGTCATCGACGTCGACGAGGACTGGGACGACGTGACAAACCAACCGAAGCTCATCGTCCGACTGCGTTTGCGAGACCAAAAAGAAAAACTAAACCTCGTCGTGGATCTCGCAAACCGCAGCTTCGACGTGCAGCCTGTCTCAACCCGCACCTCCTAACTCACGTGCCCGTGCACGTTCTCCCTTCCCGCAGGTGGCTCGTCGCGTTCCCGTAGCCGGCCACTTCGTCGCACCCGCCGCGCTCCTGCTCGCACCCAGCTGACCATAGTCCTCCCCAGCGTCGCGAGTGCTACCGGCACGTGACGCTTGGTCGAAGGCTTCGCGCACGAACGTGCGAGGCGCGCGCAACCTTTTTGAGCCAGATGACGCCATCGCCTCAGCGTCGAGGGATTAATGCGCCGCCCGACCCGCGCACATGACGACAGCATACGGGCCTGCGCACAGCGCAACATCTAGATAATGTGTGGCGTCTTCAACTGATACAGCCATGACATAGGATGTCCAACTAAAGTCTTATTGCGCGCGGCTTTATAGTCAGTCTTGACTTTGTACAAAACCGAGGCCGCGCCAAGCGTCCCAGTGATAGGTTCGATGAATGCGCCTGCGAGCAGTACTACCGCAGCTGTAAACTCCTTCGAGAACACTACCTTCTTTGCTTCTGCACCAAGCTCGTCCTTCAGCAGACCGATATCGTCCCTCACCTCCTGCTGAAATAGACGCTCGATTTCCTCTACATCGCGAACTTTGCGAGCTTCCCCTTTTAAGCGCTGCACGTATGCGTCGAGCTTTCGCACGTATGAGTGCCGCATCGCTCTGAGCGCGGGGTTTGACGCCTCCGCCTTTCTAACACGCACTAACGCACCGAGACTCACACGCGACAGGTCGAGCGCCATGAGAGAAAGCGTCGCAAGACGTTCGTGGCAGGCACTACGCACTGGGGTTGCCCCAGAAATAAGCTTCAGATAACGCTCGTGCGCTTGATGCGCACCTGGCTCGTCAGTCACTAACTCCCGTGTGTTGCCCGCACAGCAATCCGCTAAGACATACATTATCAGGACTCCCAGGCGGCGCTCCATCTTGAACCGCCTGTGCTCTTGCCGTCCTGCTCGACCTCGGATGTAATGTGGGGTGACAAGGTCCCGCGCGATCAGCTCATCCCAGGTCTGTGGCAGAAACTTCTGCGGCCACACGGAATGCTCGGACCTCTGTTCGACGGGCCAGCGCAGCTTGCCGGCCGGCGTGCTGTCAACTAGGTCCATAATGACTTCATGCGCCTGCTCTTGCTCGCTGCGCGAGGGCTTCAACGCGCGTGCGATCTCCTTCAACGCATCACCTCTAGGACCTTCTTCAAAATAGGGAAGACCATTAAAGGGCGTTATAAGATCGACATGGTCCCATAACATTAACGCATTCTTAATTAATCCATCGCTAACAATCTGCATATATGGATAATATAGTGCAACTAACTTTGTGCTATGCGTGACTTTATCCACAACCTATCTATCTAGTGTTGAGAGCGTCATACCGCGCTTTTCGCGCACGGCAATTCGTAGCGCAATTGTATATAATAGCCAAGCAAGTGGCGGTGAGCTTGGTCACTCTAAAGGACTGCTAGCTTGGCCTGGGGGTCGGCGAGTCGGCGTCATCAAATGACCAAGCCGAGACAGACCTACGACAGTGGGTGCTGACCTTTCCCTTCGCGTGGCGCCGCCGACTCGGACAAGACGACACGCGGCTGAGCACGCTCAGCCGCGTGTTCGTGGAGACCGTCCACAGATTCTACGCCAAGCGCGCGGCCGCTGCCGGCGGCTTGTCAGCATCGGCAGCCAAGAGCGGCGCCGTCACAGTCGTACAGCGCACGTCATCGGACTTGCGACTCAATCCGCACTTGCACGTGGTGTCCATCGACATCGAGGGCGAGTCGTACCACAATTCTGCAAGCAAGCGGCGCTCGACCAAAACGGGCCAAGACGAGAGGACTACCACAAGTAGAAAACGACAGTGATTTCGGCTTTGCTGCTGAAGACCGAGAGAAATTCTCCATGCAAGCTCAGCGAATGTTCGATGGGACCCTACTGACCTGGAAGTCTGTCGCCATCCGCTCGAACACTGCCGCCGAGGTGTGTCTTGGTGGACCCGGCCCAGACGAACTTCCGCCCTTCGACCCAAACAACCCCGCGCCACCGTCACCGATGCTCCCGTGACCCAAGAAGAGGATCGGACGGAGGTCTGCTCATAGGGCGACATCCAGGCGGCACACCTGCGCTGTCGTGCGCGCGCTGTAGTCGCTCGATCCGTAGGTCACCTTGAGCCATCCGAGGGCCCCAGCATGCGACCGCCCCACCGAACCGCTACACGGCTCCGTGAAGCGCTTACCGCTGTCACGGGCGTTCATCGAAGGCGAAGAGCGCGGCCGCTGCTGGCGGCTGGAAGGCTGGGCACGACTCGACCGGGGGCCGCGAGTGGTCGGTGCCTGAGCGCACAACGGTGTATTGTGTATTTGATGTGATACGATGTGCGTGGGTAAGTATGCGATTTTGCTGGGTTTTAGTAACCCGTTTATAAAAATCGAAAAAGACTAAAGCGAATTGGCATCGTCGATTGCATACTGAACGCATGCGCTTTCCCGAGAAGCCGCCCGCTTTTTGGCCAACCGTCGTCGAACTTCTGAAGGACCCCGATCGTCACGAAATCTTGATGGGGACGCAACCAACACTACCTGATGGTCGCTACCTGCACTGGAACGAGCTGCGTTTTCGCGAGCCTCCGGCAGGCTTGACGGTACACGAGTGGTGGGCCGCTCAGCGGTGGGCGCGCACCCAGAAGCGGACACCCATCGACGCTATGAATCGTGTGTACAGCTACCCCCTTGATTTCAGCTTCGTTGCCCTGCCTCGCATGCAAGAGTCACTACACGATTTCGACCGTACAAATGTCGCTCGAGTGTTGTTGTCTGCGTTGGGGAACGATGACGCCGTTGCAGAATACCGCGTTCGTCAGCTGATTGAAGAAGCGATTAGTTCAAGCGTGTTGGAAGGCGCCCGACCAACAACGCGAGAGCTTGCGCGTCAGCTCGTTCGTGAGCGACGCCCGCCAACGAGTCGCGACGAACGAATGATTTTGAACAACTGGTACGCATTGAAGCGCATCATTGAGCTGCGCAACGAGGACCGTCCACTTGTTGTCGACGATGTACTCGAACTACATCGCATTCTGGGGGATGGCGCGCTTGATGTACCCGACGCAGCAGGGCATTTGCGTGGACCCGAACACAACGTCGTGGTCCAGGACATCGAGGGAAATGTTTGGCACGTTCCCCCACCGGCGGACGGTCTGCGGGGCCGACTCGAAAGCCTCGTCAAGTTCGCTGAAGACGGCAGCGTCGACGACGATCGGAATGCGTTCATTCATCCTGTGGTGCGTGCCATCGTCGTTCACTTTTGGATTGGCTTCGAGCATCCGTTTCGCGACGGGAACGGTCGTATAGCCAGGGCTTTGTACTACTGGTGTATGCTCAGGCATGGGTATGAAATGGCCGAATTCCTATCGATTTCGGGACCAATCGATCGGAGCCCAAAGGCCTATTACATGGCGTTTGCACATACTGAAACGGACGGCGGTGACCTAACTTACTTCATTCTGCATCAGTTGAACGTGATGCGTGAAGCGCTTACCGAACTGACCGAGCACTTGAAAGAACGTGCGAGTAGAATGTCTAAGCTGGCCCGAACGGTGGACGGCTTCGATACATTGAATCACCGTCAGCGGGCCATCCTTCAACATGCGATTCGCCATCCATCACAAAGTTATACGATCGAAGGGCACGCGGAGTCTCACCGCGTTCACTATCAGACAGCGAGAAACGATTTCGTGGATCTAGAAAAGCGCGGGTATTTTGAATCACGGCGTGTCGGGAATACCAAGCGCTTCTATTCTTCGGAGTCGTTGACCCAGAAACTTGAGGCTCCTTGAAGGCACCAGGTCAGTGCTGCGCAGAGATCTCGTCTAGAATCTGCTGTGTGCTCTGCAGCGCGATCGCGCCGCTGGCTGCGAAGCGCGGCGGCCACTCGAGCTCCCGGCGACGCTCAGAGCGAGAAGAAGAGGGAAGTGGCGGGCTCGTGCTCGGGCTCAGTCAGAGACTCTTCAGGAATGCGATGAGCTCGCGGTTCACTTCTTCGGGGCGCTCTTGCTGCAGCCAATGGCCCGCGCCCTCTAGCTTCACGATTTTCTTCAGGCTTGGCAGCGACTTTTTCATGCCTTCGATCGCTGCGGGGGTGTTGCCTGCGATCTGATCGAGCTCGCCGTACAAGTACATTGTCGGCTGCTCGATCGTGCGGCCGAGGTACGGGCTCAAGATCCCCGGCAGGGCGTCGATGTTGCGGTACCAGTTGAGCCCGCCTCGAAAGCCCGACGCGCTCAGCTCCTTCACGAAGAACTCTACATCCGCTTCAGTGAGCCACGCGGGCAGCTTGCGCGGCACGCTGACCGTATCGAGGAAACCTTTGCCGCGCGGGAAGTGACCGTCTGGCGGGCTCTCTGCGTTGCCGTCCTTCACGAAGTCGCCGCTCACGCCGTACAGCATGCTCAGCATGGTGCGCCGCACGTCGGCTTCTAGCTCCGCTTCCGCGACGCCCGGCTCTTGGAAGTACACGCGGTAGTACTCGCGGTCAGGACCCGCGTTCTGACGCATCAGGTCGGTCAGCTTGATCTCGGGCGGCAACGCGAGCGGTGGCGTGAACGGCACGCTCAGCACTGCAGCTGCGCGGAACAGATCGGGCCGCATCAAGGCGGCGTACCAAGCGACCGGTGCGCCCCAGTCGTGGCCCACGATCGTGGCTTGCTTCTCCCCCAGCGCCTGGACCGTGCCCACGACGTCGCCGACCATATGCGAGATCGTGTAAGCGGAGATCGGCTCGGGCTTGCTCGTGCCCCCGTAGCCGCGCATATCGAGCGCCACCGCGCGAAAGCCCGCACTCGCAAGTGCAGGAAGCTGATGCCTCCACGAGTACCAAGACTCCGGGAAGCCGTGGCAGAACACCACGAGCGGACCTTGGCCCTGCTCGACGTAGTGAACTTGGATGCCGTTGGCCGAGACGTTGCCGTGTTTTGGTTCTGTCATGCCGACGTTCTACCGCATCCCCAATGCGGCGCCCGCGACACGACCCAACAAACCCTGTCACCCAAACGTCAATTCTGCGCTGCACGGCGCTCGAAGCAAGAGAATGAAACAGGGAGCCTAGGAGCCGGGGAGATTTGGAATTGGGTCCGAGCCAGTGATTGGAGCGTGTATCGAGGTTCATCGCCATCGTTGCCGGTTCGCTATAAGGGCATTGACCTACAGCCGGGTTATCGGCTCGATTTGAGTCGTCGGCAATCAACTGTTGGTGGAGCTGAAGGCCGTGGAGCGCTTGCTGCCGGTTCGTGAGACCCAGGTCATCACCTACCTGAAGCGGCCTTCCCGGGGACAGTTGATCAACTTCCATACAGCACGATAAGGCACTGTCTCCGCCGTCTCACGAACAACAAAAATCTCCCCGGCTCCTCGCCTCCCTGTTGATCCTTCTCGACAAGCCGAAGTCCGCGAGCTGCCTAGCCGCAGAATCGCATGAAAACTTGCGACCAATGGTCAGACGGGCACGGGCACGCGAAGAATATGGAAACAGACCCCTACAAGTGCTTGGTGAAAGCAGGCGAGTGCCACCAGTCGTCGTTTCGGCCGTCGCAGAGTTGAATGGGTGCGTCCATCAACACCGTGGGGTCGAGGTCGTCGATCGCGGCGACGTTGATCGATACGTACGCGCCGTCGTTCCACTCGGCGGCTTCGACGTGTACGTAGGGGACGATGCCGCAGCCAGAACAGAACTTGAAGCCTTCACCGGTCAAGCGCTCGTCGCCGCTGATCGGCTCGAAGTCATCAACGGCTGATTTGACGCTCCACCAACGCCGCTTCCAGCACGAGGTACAGTTGCACTTGGTGGTGCCTTGGCTCAGGTCGAGCTTGGTTTCGAATTTGACCGCACCACACTTGCAGCTTCCGTGAAACGTTTGCTTTGCCATGAGGTTGGAGTACCGCGGTCTGCGGACAGTTTCTGTCCTCAATAGAACGGCTGCATACTCCACGCGACAACCTGCGGAAGCACGAGCGTGTGTGCGAGCTGCACGCACGCATGCGCTGTTGCGTTATGTAACGTGCGCTACGAACGCGTTGCGTCCTCAGCGCGGAACGCAGACCATCGATCGATGCAGTTGCACGACCGTAGACGCTGGTTGCTCGCGCTTTTTGTCTTGGCCTTCAGTGCATGTTCATCGTCGAAGAAGGACGACGGCCAAGACCCCGTCGACAGCGGTCTCGACGGCGGTGCTTATGGGAACGAAGGCGGCACGACAGATGCCGGCGACGCGGGGAACGACGCTGGCGACAGCGCGGTGTTGTGCCTAGGCTCGCGCTGCGCCGAAGGCCAAAAGTGCGAAGCTTCTTCTGGTGAGCCGTTGTGCGTGCCGACTTGTGACCGCGTGTCGTGCCCGTCTGGCCGACACTGTCAGATCGTGGGGCGCTACGGGCAATGCGTCGATCGCTGCGACCCTGCATGCGGTTCGGGTCAGCGTTGCGAGTCCGGCACGTGCAAGAACGTAAGCTGTGAGGAGCGTGATTGCGGCGCTACAGAAGCCTGCGCTGCAGCCAATGGCGGCGGCAACACATGCATCGACAACACCTGTGAAGACGACGTGACCTGCCCGGAGAGCCAGAGCTGCAAGGGCGGCATCTGCGTCGGCGATCAGTGCACGCCGGGTGTCCGCCGCTGCGACGATCGTCGCTTGCTCGAGTGCGCGCCCAACGGCGGCAGCGAGCTTGTGCGGATCACGTGCACACGCGCGGAGCACACACAGAGCGAGTGCGTCGACGCAGCGGGATCCGCGTACTGCAGCTGTCGCGACGACTGGGATTGCCCCGAGCACAGCCACTGCACATCGGGTCGCTGCGAGGGCACGGGCCGCTCGCCGCATTGTTTCTTGCCGCCGACCGGCTTTGCTTCACTCTTGCCGGCGGACGAGCCCGGCTTTCCATGGGGCGGACACGATGGCGACGGGTACGCAGGCACGACAGCCAACAGCGCGCTCGTGCATGGAAGCCCCGTGCGTTCGCGCGACGCTGCGGGACATCCGTTCCCGAGGCACGCACAGGTGACTTCGACGCCAATCGTCGCGAACTTGAACGATGACAACGGCGATGGCTTGATCAACGAGCTCGATCTACCTGAGCTGATCTTCACGAGCTTCTGCGACACGAACTACTTCAACCACGGCGTGCTGCGCGCCGTGCACGGCGGCGGCGCGAACGCAGGCAAGGAGCTGTTTGCGCGCTGCGGGGAGAAGCTGTGGAGCGAGGGCGACGGGATCGTCGACGGTCAGGGAGCGCAGCTGTCAGCGGCGGACTGTCCGTGCAACGGCGGCGACTTCGAGCCGACCGGCGCGCCTGCCGTGGGTGATCTCGATGGCGACGGTATTCCTGAGATCGTAGTTACCGCACACGCTTCGGGCGCGGGCCCGAGCGATGTCAGCAACACGCGCATCATGATCTTGAACCGGCGCGGCGAGATCATCTCGGACAAGGTTGTGCCCGGGCTTGCCGGTGGCAACCAAGCGGTGACGTTGGCGAACGTGGATGCACAAGGCCTGGCCGAGATCATCGTTGGTGCGCGCGTGTTCTTGCTCGAAGCACAAGCCGGCGTGCTGACGATCGTGCGCGATCTCGTCGGCCAAGAGTCGCAAGGCACGAACAACAGTCAGGGCGCCGTCAGCTGCGTGGCCGATCTGGATGACGACGGTCGCATGGAGGTGGTCGCCGGCGGGACGGCGTACAAAGTCCCAGCGCCACCCCCCGGTGCATGCCCCGTCGAGCTGAGTGGCCTCAACCCCGAGCACATGGCGTATTGCACGAACACGCTGCAGGTCATGTGGAACGACGAGGGTGTCGAAGGTTTCTGCGCGATCGCGGATGTGCTCGCGGAGCGCGCAGAACAGGCAGATCCGGAGCCACTCGCGGGTGCGGGCGCGCCGCTCGACGGTGTTCCCGAGGTGGTGTTGATCGGCGACGGCACGCTGCGTATCTACAACGGTCGCAACGGCCTCGAGCGCGTCACGGTCGAGAATCTCACGGGCGGCAAAGGCGGCCCACCAAACATCGATGACTTCGACGGTGACGGCTTCCCGGAGATCGGCACGGCAGGCTCCAGCGCATACGTGTTGTACGATGTGCAGCCAGCCACGGCAGCATGTCCCGCGTGGCCGGTGCAGCTCGATGGCTTGCCGATGGCAAACGCTGCGGCCAATCCCAACGCCGCGCGCACGCCGCCCGCCGAGAGCTGCAGTCGCGCGGAGGACTGCGGCGACACGACGCAGTTTACTTGCGGCAAGCAGGGCAGCTGCGTGTGCTTACACAACGGCTGGAAGAGCCGAACGCAAGACGAGTCGAGCAACGTCACGGGGTCGAGCGTGTTCGACTTCAACGGCGATGGCGCGGCTGAGGTTGTGTACAACGACGAGTGCTTCTTCCGCATCTACGATGGCAGCACGGGCGGCGTGTACCAGCGACTCGACTCGCAGAGCCCGACGCGCATCGAATATCCCGTGGTGGCCGACGTAGACAACGATGGCAACGCGGAGATCGTGTTCGCTGCGGGCAACGCGCGCAGCCAAGGTTGTGCGCGTCAGGGCCAAACGCAGTATCGCAATGGTCTGCGCGTGATCGGCGATCCCAGTGATCGTTGGGTGTCCGCGCGCCGGATCTGGAATCAGCACGCGTACCACGTGACCAACGTGCTCGAGTCGGGTGCGTTGCCGGTCTCCGAGGTGCCGAGCTGGCTCAGCTACGGCAACCGGCCCTACAACACCTATCGCTCCAACTTGCCGCCGTTGGGACATGTTGCGCCTGATTTAACAGTGTTGGCGGTGGGTGTTACGTCACCTGGTGTCACCTGTGGACAAGCGCTCAGTCGCGATCTTCGGATCGTCGCGCGGGTGGCGAATCAGGGCGATCTGCGCGTGGGACAGAACGTGCTCGTGCGCTTCTACGACCAAAGCGACGAGCTGCTCGGTGAGAGCCCGCTCGGCGTGGGGTTGGAGCCTGGTGCCGAGGTGCGCATTACGCTCGATTACACGGCGGACGATGCGGCCTCGATCCCGACCAAGATCAAAGTTGTCGCCGACGCGATCGAAGAAGAGCGCGAGTGCGCAGAGGACAACAACGCGCTCACCAAGACGATCGAGGCGCGCGACGAGAGCCCTGAGCTCACCGTCTCGGTACAGCAGCTCGACGACAAGTGTCCTGTGCGGCGCGTGCGCGTGCGCGTAGAGAACACTGGAACTGCTGGCGTGGACGTGGTGCCTATCAACCTCTACGCCGGGCAACCGAGCGCTGGCGGCTCGCTGCTGTCGGGTCACAGCGTCGGTCCACTCGCGGCCAAAGCGCATGAAGAGTTCGAGGCGGACGTCGACACGTTCAGCCGCAGCGTCACCCTGTTTGTCGTGGTGAACCCAGCTTCGACAGTCGTCGAATGCGACGAGAGCAACAACACCGCTCAAACAGACATCCTGTGCGAAGAGGTCAGTCCGCAGTGACGCTCAGAGCGGCGCTGTCGCACGAGACTAAGTCCAGAATTCTGGGTGAGTCGTAGGAGCGATGCAGCGCGCATCATCGAGCGGAGGATCGACGATCCGGTCTGCAACGTTTTCGAGCAAAGCCTCCAGCACCTCCGCGTGGGCGACATCGGCCTCGGTGACGGAGTAGTAGTCGCCATCCGCGCCGGACAAGCGTAGGAACACTGCCTCGGGCGACATGCTGACGAACACTTGCACCCCAGCGATGACCGCGTATCCGGTGGCGAGTGGCGAGTCGCTCAGGTCAGCGAACATTTGCTGTGCGTCGCGCTCACCTGCATGCCGAAGCGCTACGCCGAGGTAGTCAGGGTCGTTCGCGAGGCCGCCCACTGCGCGACAGAATCGGAAGTACCGCAAGCGCTCAGTCCACGTTCGCAACTCGGCCCAAGAGTGCGTCCGGAACAAATATTGTTCAAAGCGATTCACTGTCGCGTGCCTCCATGTTTGCGAGGTCTAGCACGTCGGTGAACCAGCTCGAGCGCGCCCACGCGGTGGTAGAGACTGCGCGCCGGCAGGGCCTGTTTCGTCGCTGTTGCTCAGAAACGCGTCGAGCGCAGTGGGCCGACCTTGGGCGTTTGCGGGTGCTACGGGCATCGTGATCGTGTGGGCATCGCTAGGGCCGACGCGCGCAACGAGCTCATCGATATCGACGAGCTCGAAAAGGAGATGCACAACCGCTCCGACTCGCAGGACTCGCGCTAAGCGGTGTGGAGAGCTGCGTGTGTGTCGGAGCCACACGCCGCTGTGCGCGTCATTGTTGTCGCAACTTGCTGGGCAGCGCTCGCGCTGACCGCTGTTTGTCGTAAGTTTCACGCACAGAGAAAGGCGAACGGCACATGAACCAATCGCGTTTGCTCAGCATCAGCAAGCCCCTTCTGCAAACACACGACGGGCTCGCACGTCTGAGTGTGATCGTACGCTTTCCAGAAGGCCCGAGAGAGCTGTGGTTTACCGTGCCCGCGCAGCACGCCGACAAGCTGTCTGCGGAGACCTGCGACGGCTTTGTGATCGGTCTGTACGCGCTCGCCGCTGAGCGCGGCCTCGACATCCACGTCGAAGGCACGATGTCGACCCAGTTGCTGAGAAGCTTGAATGGCGCCGGCGGAGAGCTGCTGCATACGCTCCTGCCGAACTCGCGCAAGGTGCGCGTCTTGGCGGATGACACAACGGCTGAGGACTGGGGCGGGCGCGGTGTGTACACCGGATTTTCCGCGGGCGTCGACTCGTTCTGCACGCTGTTCACGCACTCGCGCTCGGATGTTCCACGCGCGCAGCAGCTGTCTGGTTTGTTCTACAACAACGTCGGCTCGCACGGTCGCCACCAGACCGGCGCGAGCTTATTCAGCGTGCGCGAACGCCGCATTCGCGCGCTCGCAGCCCAGGTAGCGTTGCCGCTGGTCAGTGTCAGCTCGAACCTCGACGCGTTTTTGGGCAACCCATTCCAGCGCACGCACAGCTTGCGGAACGTCGCAGTCGCGCTGCTCTGTCAGCGCGCGTGCGGAACGTTCCTCTATTCATCGACCGTGCACTTTCGCGATGTCCGCACGCGCGATGTGTCGGACATCGGGTACGCCGATCCGATCCTCTTGCCGCTGCTTCAAACCGAGACGCTGATGTGTCACTCCGCGGGTGGCGAATACACACGCCACGACAAGACGCGCATCGTGTCGCAGCACGCGCTCAGCTACAACACGCTCGACATCTGCGTTTCGCAGAGCCCGAGCGCAACGATCAACTGCTCGGCGTGCTGGAAGTGCTTGCGCACACAGCTCTCGCTCGATCTGCTCGGCAGTCTCGAGCGCTACGCCAAGGTGTTTCAGCTCGAGCGCTATGCGCGCGTGCGCACGCTGTTCATCGCGAGCGTGCTGCAGAGTCGCGATGTGCTGCTCCATGAAGTCCGCGAACAACTCGCGCCGCAGAGCGTTCCACGCGCGGCGAGGGTGCTGTCGCTGATCGCGCCACCTCCGCTGTTGCGCATGCTGCTCGATGCCTACGCGACCGCTTGCTCTCGCAAGGACGCTTCGCTGTTCGACTTACCGAGCACTCACAAGGTCCACGCGCCTCATAGCAGCGGTAGCGGCAGCGGTAGCGGCAGCGATCTGGAAGCCGCACGCGCGGCTATGTCGTAAACAATCGAGGAACGAAAAGCCTGAGCACTCGGCTCAACGTTTGGGCTCGGGCTCAGGCTCTTCGGTCTTCTGTTCCGCTTCGAGCTTGTGACCGTCGACGTGCCGACGGTCCAGCTCGTTGCGCATCACTTCTACGTTGCGCTCTTGTTTGGTGCGCCCGTGTACGCGGCGATTGCTCTCGGCTTGCTTGGCGCGTTCTTTCCGGGCCTTCTGCTTGCGGTAGCGATTCAGATTGATGACTGTGCCCATGGCCACAGCATACCTGAGGTTCGCGCGCGCCGCTTTTTAGTTGAATGTGAGTCCGGCAATCACCAACGCCAGCCGCGCCCAGTGCCACGACCGCGGAACAAGGAGCTGATCACAGTCAGGATCGCGAGCACCAAGAAGCCGATGAAGAACAACTTGCCGAAGTCTGCAGCGCCTTCAGCGACGCCTCCGTAACCGAAGAACGCGGCGATGATAGCGATCACAAAGAACACGGCTGCGTAACGAATCATGATGCAAGCTCCTCGCGCGTCGTGTGTGTACGCGCATGCCGAGCGAGATTGCACGCCGCGTGCCGTTCGCGTGATCTTCGCGTCAACGGCGAGTCAAGCCGCGAAACCGCTGTCAAACGCAGCATTTCTGCCTCTCGGCCGGGACCGATGTAGGCAACGCTCGCCGAAATGTTGCGTTGATCAGCCTCAGTGTGGCGTTCTTGCTTTGCCTACCAGCCTGGGAGCAGTTAAGAAACTAGGCGAACCATGCTGAGACCTCGCTCTGATTTCGTCGCTGCTGCCCTGTGCGTGATGATCTCTCTGCCCGCCTTTGCGTTAGGCCACCGCATGAGAGACGCCGATCCATCGGCCATGGTCCTCGCGGGAATGCTCCTGGCAGTGGTGGTGCTAGCAAGCGCCATCATGAAGCAGGTCGAATCAGCTAGCGCCCGCACAAGCATCCCGCCCACCGGCGACCGCGACTAAAGCCTAGCAGCCACCAGCTACCGCCATCTTACCGAGGCCGAGCCCGACCAAACTCTCCGCCGTTGTTATGAGCGGAGGGCGGTGGTGGCTACAAACCATGCAATGAGTGCGAGCACGCAGACCGGGCTCGGACGAGAACTGCTGCTGTCGGCTGCGGAGGTTAGCGTTTGATGGAGTAAGTGAAGCGCAACACCACGACGCCTTTGTCCGCAAACGCCCGCGCCGCTCCTAGCGGCTTCGACACGTCCACCCCTCGTACAGCGTAAGGCAGCTTACGAGTCGCAGCGTGCGCCGCCGTAGGCTGCAGCCCAACGCCGCCGGCGAGCAAGGCCGCGAGCTCTCCATCACAGCGCGCCGCTTGCGGCTGCCGAAGCCGCTCCACGAGCCAGCGTTCGAGCGGCGCATCGCTCTCCACCAACCGCTCGCGCGTAGCGATCACATAAACTGTCTCATTTCCCGGCTCACTGCCCACTTGGATGGGCATGTCCGCAGCCGGCAGCGACACCCACTGATCCGCACGAAACTCGATTCCGCCCGCATCTGGGAAGATGCTCAGGGCTGCATGCGCATCGCAGTGGAGCATGTACACGCGCGCTGCACTCGAGGTGCGCGCTCGCACTGCGATCTGCGCGCGCGGTGCCAGCGTCATCTCGGGCACGAACGGCCCGCGCAATGCACCGCGCACGCTCGCCTGAACTTCCAGATAAAGCGCAGGCTTGCGCGCGCTCGCGCGAACGGTCCCAGCTCCCGCTTGTTGCGTCGACTGTGAATCCGCCGCTGTGCGCGTCCCTACCAAACACACCAGGAAAACCAGCGTGAACAGCGCGAACAAACTGCGTTGCGAAGCGAGTGGCTTGAGCATCACGTGCTTGATGTCCCCAGTTTATAGCTGGGCTGCCGGCTTCGCCGGAACGAGCCTAAAAGGTAGGTTTGGGTAGTCTGAGCTGCCAGAAAAAATCTCAAGCAATGTACTCGCAGCAGGGTCGACTCCCTATGGCGCCGCCAACAAACCAGGTATGGCTACACTGTCGTGCCGCGCGGCGCGCAGCGGGTTCTCACCGTATCGTCACGGTAGCCGCTGCTCGCTCGGCTCAGTGCTCAGTTAACGAAGAGAGGCCTCCCATGTACGACTACACCAAATTCTACATCGACGGCGCTTGGGTAGACCCCCAGCAGTCTAAGAAGCTCGAAGTTGTAAACCCGGCTACCGAAGAGGTCATCGGCCATATCTCAGCCGGCTCTGCTGCTGATGTCGACAAAGCCGTTGCTGCTGCGCGTAAGGCTTTTGAGAGTTTTTCACAAACCACCAAAGAAGAGCGTCTAGCTCTGCTCGGTCGTATCGTCGAGGCCTATCAAGCGAAGCTCCCGCAGCTCGGCAAAGCCATCTCGGATGAGATGGGTGCGCCGCTCGGGTTTGCGATCCAGGTGCAAGCGGGCGTCGGCCTCGGTCACTTCATGACCGCGCAAGCGCTGCTCAAAGACTTCCATGTCGAGCAGAAGCGCGGCACGACCTTGATGCGTTACGAAGCGGCAGGCGTCTGCGGCTTGATCACGCCGTGGAACTGGCCGGCTAACCAGATCTGCTGCAAGATCGCGCCGGCGCTCGCGGCTGGTTGCACCGTGGTGCTCAAGCCGAGTGAGATCGCGCCGCTCAGCGCGCACATCCTCTTGGAGATCTTGCACGACGCTGGCGTGCCCAAGGGCGTGGTCAACCTTGTCGACGGCCTCGGTCCCGACGTTGGTGCCGCCATGGCAGCGCACCCGGGCATCGACATGATGTCGTTTACCGGCTCGACCCGCGCGGGCGTGCAGGTGTCGAAGGCCGCCGCGGACACGGTCAAGCGCGTGTCGCTCGAGCTCGGCGGCAAGTCGGCCAACGTCATCTTGGACGACGCCGATCTGAATACCGCTGTCGGCGGCGGTGTGCTCCACATGATGAACAACACAGGCCAGTCCTGTAACGCGCCGTCGCGCATGCTCGTGCCGCGCTCGCGCTACGCCGAGGCCGTGGCGATCGCCAAGGCCGCTGCTGAGACCGTGAAGGTCGGCGACCCAGGCGCCGAAGACACGACCATGGGACCGCTGTCTTCCAAGGCACAGTTCGAGAAGGTCCAGAAGCTGATCACGCTGGGCGCTGAAGAAGGCGCGCGCGTCGTCACCGGTGGTCCGGGCCGTCCGAGTGGTCTGACCAAGGGTTACTACGCCAAGCCCACTGTCTTCGCTGACGTGAATAACAACATGACCATCGCGCGCGAAGAGATCTTCGGGCCGGTGCTCGTCATGATTCCGTACGAGACCGAGGAAGAAGCGATCGCGATCGCCAATGACACGCCGTACGGTCTTTCCGGCTACGTGTCGTCGGGTGACAAGAAGCGCGCGGTCCGCGTGGCTTCGCGTCTGCGCACCGGCATGGTCCACATCAACGGCGCACCGGTCGACTTGGCGGCTCCGTTCGGTGGCTACAAGCAGTCCGGCAACGGGCGCGAGTGGGGCCCCGAGGGTCTGCACGAGTTTATGGAAGTGAAGGCCGTGATGGGCGGCGCAGACTGACCCAGTCTGACACTCTGATTTAGAGAAAACCGGCGCTCTCGCCCTGTGCGAGGGCGCCGGTTTTGTTTCGACTCGGGCCACGTCATCCCACACTGCAGCCAGGGGCTGCGCTGCCGCTTTAGAGCATTTCGAAAGTGACTTGCATTTTCAGTATGCAGAAACGTACTTGACGCCCAGGGCTATCAGCAGAACGATGCGGCGATGCGGCCGGGACGCAAAGGTGGTCGCTTGGGGCAGGAGGCGCGTGCACGCGCGTTGGATCGCTTCAGGCATGTTCTGCGAGAGCGCGCGCTGAAAAGCTCGCGCGTTCGCGAGGCCGTTGCGCGTGCAGCGCTGGCGCAGACTGGGCATTTTACCGTCGAAGACCTGCTGAGCGCGCTGCGCGAGGGTGGGGTGAACGAGGCGCACATGGCGACCGTTTATCGCGCCATCCCGCTGCTTCTCGAAGCCGGGCTGATCCAGCCTGCGTTGGTGTTGAACAGCGACTCGCAGCACTACGAAGTGGTGTTCGAACGCGAGCACCACGATCACTTGGTGTGCACGAACTGCGGGCGGGTCGTCGAGTACCAGTCGGCCGCGCTCTTGGCGCTCCAACGCAAGATCGCTGCGCGCTACGAGTTCAGCTTGGACGAGCAGACGAGTGAGCTGCACGGCCGCTGTAAGAGCTGCCGGCGTGCCTCTCCCGAAAACTCGAACAGCGCGCCCGTCGCGAACACACGCGGCTCGCGCTCACGCACTGCAGCCGTAAGCGGCTCTCGTCGCTCCGCTCAAACCCGCTAGCCCGGCCGCCCTCAGCTGCGCCCAAGCTTTCCCTTATTCGTCGTGAGCGTGAGCGACTACGACGAGGACAACCCACCGTATTGTCTTGTCGTGGGCACGCCGACGCTTAGGGAGTTGGAGTAGAGAGGCTAGCGTCGCGCTAGCTTTTCGCGTAGGCGTTGCTCGAACTGCGTCAAGTCCAGGGGCTTCACGCAGTGGTCGTCGAAGCCGGCCGCGCTGGCGAGCTCGCGTGCGGATTGCTCTCCATAGCCGGTTACCGCGATCAACAGCAGCTGGCGCCCGAGCTTGTCGGCTCGCAGCCGGCGCGCGACCTCGTAGCCGTTCATCGCGGGTAGGCCGAGGTCGAGCAGCGCGACGTTGGGCTCGAAGCGTTGGGCCACTTCGAGCGCAGACAAGCCATCGAGCGCGGTCTCCACGATCGCGCCGCGCGCCCGAAACCACTCCGCCAGCAGCTCAACCGCGTCTTCGTTGTCATCGACCAAGAGCACTTTGTAACCGCCGAACACGCCACCATGTGCCTGCGACGGGCGAGCGCGCGGCTCCGGCGCTTCGGTCGATTCTTCGAGCGCGCGGGGGAGCCGCACACAGAACTCGCTGCCTTGACCCGTGCCAGCGCTGTGCACGGCTACGCTGCCGCCGTGCAGCTCCACCAAGCTGCGCACGATCGTTAGACCGAGGCCCAAGCCGCCGTGCGACCGATCGATCGCCTGCGCGCCCTGCTTAAAAGCATTCCACACCGAAGGCAGCATCTCCGGCTCGATGCCGATGCCGCGGTCGCGCACGCTGATCTCCACGACGTTGTCTTCGGGTACGACGTAGCCGCGCACGCTGATCAGCGTGGCGCGACCGCTGTACTTCGATGCATTGGTCAGCAAGTTGGCGAGCACCTGCGCGAGCCGTGTGCGATCGCCGAGCACCTCCAAGCCCGTCGCAGGCAGGTCGAGGCTGAGGTGTTGTTGGCGTTCCTCGAGCAATGGGCTCGCGAGCTCGACCGCTTCGCGGACCACACCCGCAAGGTTCAGTGGCTTGCGCTTGAGCTCCACTTTGCCGCGCGTGATGCGCGAAACATCCAGCAGATCTTCGACCAGGCGCCGAAGGTGACCGACTTGGCGCTCGATGATCAGCGCTTCATGATCGAGCGTCGCTTTCTGGCGCATCAGCGCGAGCGCCGTGGTGATCGGCGCGAGCGGGTTGCGCAGCTCGTGCCCGAGCACAGCCAAGAACTCGTCTTTCACGCGGTTCGCCGCCTCTGCGGCCGCGCGCGCGTCCTGCTCTTGCCGGAGCAGCTGCTCGCGTTCGCGCGACATGCTCTCGATCTCGCACCGCAGCTCGACCTGCTCGGTCACGTCGAGCGCCACTGCGACGATCCAGTCGATCGGCGCTGGTCCTTCGTGCAGTGGCTGACACGTGAACATGAAATACGCCGGTTGCGTGTCTCCGTTTTCTAGATGCCTCGAGACAGGGAGCTCATTCTCGCGGAAGATCTCACCCGTCGTGCGCACGTGCGCGAGCGCATGCAGGACCGGCGCACGCTGTGCAGCCGAGAGCGGCGCGAGCACATCGCCGACGCGCTTGCCGATCAGCGAGCTACTGCTGAGCATGCGCTCGCAGCGCTGGTTCGCGAGCTCGAACACGTAGTCAGGCCCGCGCAGCAAAGCGATCGCCATCGGTGCATCACGCAGGATGGTGCTTGCCGCTCTCAGCAGCGGATCGCGCGCGCCAGCTTGGCTAGGTTGCGCCTGCCACTCCTGCGCGTTGTTGAGCGCGGTGGCGAGCTGAATGGCCGCGAGCTCCAAGAAATCACGGTAGGTCGCGTCGAAGCTGAGGTGCGGGCTGAGACCCACGACAAGTACCGCACACGGCGGGTCATCGGGGTGACTGCGCACCGGTACGATGCATACGCGCTGCGGCTTCTTGCGACCTTCGAGCTGCGCTTGCTCTGAGGGCAGCGGCTCGAGCTGACAGTCCACGACCAGCGGCTGACCGCTCTGCAGCGCCAGCGCGAGCGGCAAGCTGTCCCGCGCAGCCTGGGCTGCGTCCTCGTTCAAGCCGGCGCAGCCCAGCAGCTCATGGCTGCTGTCCGGGAGCCCGTAGACCATGCAGAACGGCACGTCCGCGGCATTGTCGTACAAGAGGCTCGCGTACTTCCGGCAGATGCCGTTCAGGCTGCGCGCACGTGCAGAGTGCTCCGCGAGCGCTTTGAGCGTGCGCAGCCGGCGCTCCGAGAGCACACGCGAAGTGGTCTCGTTGACGATCGAGAACACGCCGACGACTTGGCCTTCGTCCGCATACAGCGGGCTGTGCGCGTGGTCGAAGTAGGTCTCTTCCTGGAAGCCATTGCGGTCCAGGAACATGAACGAGTCCTTGTGATCGCTGGCTTGCCCCGCAGACAGCACGCTCTTGAAGATCTCTTGGATGGTGTGCCAGACCTCCGGCCAGATCTCCTTGCCGAGCGCGCCCATCGCGTGCGGGTGTCGGCTCGGACCGAGCACCGGACGGTAGGCGTCGTTGTAGAACTCGATCAGGTCGGAGCACTCCGCACCCCACCACACCAAGCTCGGCGTCTTCGAGACTAGACACAGGCTGAGCGCGTTCTTGAGTGCCGCTGGCCAGGTGTCGATTGGACCGAGCGTGTGCGCCGACCAGTCGAGGCTCGCGATCAGTGCGCCGCTGTGACCACCGCGGTCGAGCACGTGATCGAAGCTTGCCCGCATCATAACCGCACGCCCTCGGCCGATCCTAGAATAGGGACGCAACCCTCTGCGACATGAGCGTGGTCCACAATACCGTCGCATGAGTCAGCGGTGCGGGCCGACCGCGACTCAAGCTTCCCGTAAAGGCTCGGGGCAAACTGAAACTGCAGATTCATCAGCGTCGTGGATGAAGCAATGCAGAGTCTGTGCCGCTAGCCACGCCATGGAGCAAACCTGGCGGAGGCCTCCTGCATGCAAGAACGTGCCGCAGCGAGAGCTGATGCCTTATCCTCGCGCGCATGAAGCGGCTGGTCGCTCTGTTGGTAGCGAGCCTTGTCTCGTTGGCGTGCACGCGAACCTCGCGCACGTCCACCGAGCCTGGCCCGACTCCGCAGCCCAAAGCGGCTCCAGTGAGCTTGCGTGCGCCGGTCGCAGGGCCCGCGCGCGTCGTCGCGATCGGCGATCTCCACGGCGATCTCGACGCTACGCGCCGCTCGCTCCGCTTAGCCGGCGCGCTCAGTGAAACAGATCACTGGTCAGGCGGAACGCTGACGGTCGTCCAGACCGGCGACACGATCGACCGCGGTGACGAGGACCGCGCGGTGCTCGATCTGCTCGAGCGGCTGCGCGTCGAGGCGGCGCAGGCGGGTGGCGCGCTGATCACGCTCAATGGCAACCACGAGGTCATGAACGTCGCCGCTGATCTTCGCTACGTGTCGCATGCCTCGGCGGCGGCGTTCGACATGGGCCGCGCCGAGGCTTTTGCGCCTGGTGGTCCGTACGCGCAGAAGCTCGCGGCGTGGCCGGTGATCCAACAAGTAGGTGACAGTGTGTTCGTCCATGGCGGCGTGCTCCCGCATCACGTTCGCTATGGGATCGAGAAGCTCAACCGCGAGACCACACAGTGGATGCGTGGGGCAGGCCCGTTGCCTGCACTCTTGATGCAAGAAGATTCCCCGATCTGGACGCGTGTGTACTCCACGCCAGGTGCGCCCAGCGCCTGCGTACAGCTGGCGCAAGCACTGAACGCGCTGTCGGCGAAGCGCATGATCGTGGGCCACACGCCGCAGCCGAGTGGGATCAACGCCGATTGCGAGGGGCGCGTGTGGCGCATCGATACTGGGCTGTCCCGCTACTACGGCGGACCGATGCAGGTCTTGGAAGTGGCGGAGGGATCGGTGCGGGTGCTGACGGAGCGTGTTCGATAGATTGTGAAGTGATCTCAATTTTGCGGCGAGTGACGCCATCAGCCGCATCTTGTGGAAGCAAGAAGCTGCGCATTGCTATTTTCGGGCTCCGTGAAGGCGGTTGTTCGGCGCGTGTTTTGGGCGTCGTGAGGTAGCGGTCAGATCTGCTGCGGACGCCGCAGGAACTGCAGCTACTAGCTGCGAGTTTTGTCTTCCAAACATTTGCGTCGGGGTGTGCCACCGTCACCCACACCGCACCACGGTTCGTAAGGCGCTCGACCTAACAGTCGTATGCGCTCTTTACTCGGCGCGTTGTGTCAGTTCCCGGTTTGGAGTGGTGAGAGGAAACCCCATAAAAGAAGGGGTTTTTAACGCGCAACCAGATTCAGCGTGCGCGCTGGCACTCCGGCCAATCGACCAGTCAGCCTAACAGGGCGGAAGCTCACGTTCCTGCGCTGGGTGCTGGCGAACGTTCGTTGGCTCGCAGATGCGTATTGCGACGGAGTTGCTTCACAAGAACCGCGAGACTTGTGGTAACGGTGGCGTCGTATGTGTAGCGCTGAGGGCAAACTTGATGTCTTATACGCCCGACACGCTCCGCATAAGTTCCGCTAGACAGAACTTGCCATCTGACATCGCTATGGAGGGCTGCAACTATGCAGATAAGACTCGCGCTCGCGAAAGCGAAGCGCTCATTGGGGCTCAGTGTACTCGCAGTAGCTGTTTCTTCACCGGTTACGGCGTTCGCTCAAGAAGCTGAAGAGGGTGAGGAAGACCCTGTAGAAGAAACCGCAGCAGAGAAAGCTGCTGGGCCTTCAGCGGCACCGCCTCCGTCAGCGACAACGCCACCACCACCGCCGGCTCCGCCCGCGCCTCCGCCATCGCCGTTCACGTTGTCCGTCAAGGGCTTCGTGTCTGGGTCGATCATGATGCAGGACGGTGCGAGTGCCGCAGGCAACTACAACCTGTTCTTGTTCAACGCGAGGAACAAGCCTGCGACCGACTCATGGATGTATGGCGGCGACGTTCGCCAGTCGCAGCTCAAATTCTTCATCACCGGTCCCACGCTCATCGGAGCTGTTCCGACTGCGGGCTTCGACTTTGACTTGCTCGGTGGTCAGCAGATCCAGAGCACGCCAGGCTTGATCGCGCTGCCGCAACAGGTATTGGCGCCCGGCATGCCGGACGCCATGGGCAACCCCACCACGCGCACGGTCAGCGTCGGTGGCTACCCGACCGGCACGGCCGCCCAAGGTGACGAGAACATCTTGCCGCGTGTTCGTCTCGCATACATGGAGCTCAACTGGAACGGTGGCGAAGACATCCTGCGCATCGGTCAGTTTCACAACTTGATCGTGCCGATGATCCCCGCTTCGCTCGGCCACATCGGTGCGCCGCTCGGTTACGGTGCCGGTCAGCTCGGTTGGCGCGCGCCTGGCATCACCTACCAGCACACCTTCAAGCTGTCCGACACGACGAGCTTGGCCGCCGCGATCCAGCTGAATCGCAACAACTGGGCAGACAACGTCGGGTCCTGCCCGCCGGCGTCGGCCGAGGTTGACGGACAGCCGCAGGGCACGAGCCGGGCCCAGAACTGTGTTCCGAACGGCGTGAGCCTCGCGGAAGCATCGGCCCTGCCACAGGTGCAAGCGCGCTTGATGCTGTCCGGTCCGCCCAAGGCCAGCCCATTCCCGCTGTACGCACCCAACGCCTGGCAGCTTCACTTGGTCGGCGTCTGGGATCAAAAAGACGCTTCAGGCTTCGGGTTGGATCCGGCGCCAGGTGCGACTTACAAGGACACACTCACCACGACGATCGTGTCCGCGGGCTTCAAAGCCACGCTCGGTCCGGTCTTGGTCGCCGGTCACGGTTGGTACGGCAAGAACGCCGGCAGCTTGTTCGGTCACATCTTCGCGATGCAGCACCCGCAAGCTGGCGACATCAGCGGCTTCGGCGCGTGGGGTCAGGCTGGCCTCAGCTTCACCCCGCAGCTCGCGTTCTGGGTCTTCGGTGGTATCGACAAGCCCAACAAGGCCGAGATCCTCAAGGCGATGGGCGCGTACTACACCCAGAACGTGCAGCTCTGCGCGATGCTCTCCTTCGTCGCCGGTCCGCTCGCATTCTCGCTCGAGTACATGCGCGTCATGTCGGACTTCACCACGGGTGCTGTGCCTGCGACGGTGGCCATGGGTGCGGTGCCGGCCAACCCCGGTGCTGCCGAGAGAACCTACTCGAACGCTATGAATCAGATCGCGCTCAGCGGCGCGTTCTTCTTCTGATTCGAAGCTGTTAGCAATCCACACATATCGTACGGGCCCGGCTTGTTTACAGGCCGGGCTCGCGCGTTTAAGCGGCTTCTGCAGCGTCTCGGTTTATGGGCTATAAACCGGCTTCGCAGAGAGGATGGCCATGACAGCCGGAACGTTTACCTGGGTAGAAGTTTTGCAGACGGCGCGCGCCGGCAATCCGCCGCCTCCACGCAGGGTCGAAAAGAGCAAGGACGAGTGGAAGAAGCTCTTGAGCCCGGAGCAGTACCACGTGATGCGCGAGCACGGGACCGAGCGTCCAAACAGCTCCGAGATGTGCCGGGTGTTCTCGCCGGGTCTGTACGAGTGCGGCTGCTGCAAGACGCACCTGTTCGACGCCACGACCAAGTTCGACAGCGGCACCGGTTGGCCGAGCTTCACGGAAGCGGCGACGCCGAACGTCGTTGCGTACAAAGAGGATCGCTCGTTCGGGATGTCGCGCGTCGAGGTGCTCTGCAACGTGTGCGACGCGCATTTAGGGCACGTGTTCCCTGATGGCCCTCCGCCCACCGGCCTGCGTTACTGCATCAACGCGTTGTCGCTAGAAAAGCAGCACGCGTAGAGAGAATTCAACAGGAAGGCGGGAAGACGGGAAGTTCGAGAGATGCTCCGCGGGTTTTCGCTGACCTCAGTGAGAACGCGCGTAGCATCTCTTAAACTTCCCGTCTTCCCGTCTTCCTGTGATCTCCTTCTGCCCAATCAACCGTCGCGCTTCAAGTACACTGCAGCCAGTGGCGGCAACGTGAGATTCAGCGAGTGGCTGCGCCCGTGATAAGGCATCGGCGTCGCGGTCACGCCCCCCAAGTTGCCTTGACCGCTGCCGCCGTATTCTTTCGCGTCGGTGTTGACGATCTCGCGGTAGGTTCCCGGGAAGCTCACGCCTACGCGGTGGTTGTGCCGTGGGATCGGCGTGAAGTTGAACGCGACGACCACCGGGCGCGATTCGTCTTCGCCTCTGCGGGCGAACACCAGCACGCTGTGCTCTGCGTCGTCCGCGTCGATCCACTCGAAGCCGCGCGAGTCCACGTCGCGTACATGCAGCGCAGGCTCGTTGATGTAGGTGCGGTTCAGGTGCCCGATCAGCTTAGCGATGCCCGCGTGCAGCGGTCGCTGCAACAAATCGAATGGGATCTGCCCGTCGTGGTTCCACTCGTCGAGCTGTGCGATCTCCGCGCCCATGAACAACAGCTTCTTGCCCGGTTGTGCGAACATCAACGCGTACAGCAAGCGCAAGTTGGCGAAGCGCTGCCACTCGTCGCCAGGCATCTTGCCGATCAGCGAGTGTTTTCCGTGCACGACCTCGTCGTGTGAGAAAGGCAGCATGAAGTTCTCGTGGAACGCGTACACGCCGCGGAACGTCAGCTCACTCTGGTGATAACGACGATGCACCGGCTCCCGGCTCATGTATTTGAGCGCGTCGTGCATGAAGCCCATGTCCCACTTCATGCCGAAGCCGAGCCCGCCTAGATGCACGGGCCGCGAAACCATCGGCCACGAGGTCGATTCCTCGGCGATCGTCTGCACGTCCGGGTGTGCAGCGTAGACAGCCGTGTTGAAGCGCTGCAGGAGGCTGATCGCATGCAGGTTCTCGCGCCCACCGTTGGCGTTCGGGATCCACTCGCCTTGCTTGCGCGAGTAGTCGAGATACAGCATCGACGCGACACCATCCACGCGCAGACCATCGATGTGATAGACGTCGAGCCAGAACAGCGCGCTCGATAACAAGAAGCTCGCGACCTCGTGTCGGCCGTAGTTGAAGATGCAGCTCTTCCAATCGGGATGAAAGCCGAGGCGCGGATCGGCGTGCTCATACAAATGCGTCCCGTCGAAGTACGCGAGCCCGTGCTGATCGTTCGGGAAGTGCGCGGGCACCCAATCCAAGATCACGCCGATGCCTGCTTGGTGCAGCGTGTCCACCATGTACATGAAGTCTTGCGGCGTGCCGAAGCGACTCGTAGGCGCGAAGTAACCCGTGACTTGATAACCCCACGAGCCCGCAAACGGGTGCTCCATGATCGGCAAGAGCTCGACGTGCGTGAAGCCAGTCTCTTTGATATGTGAGACGAGCGCCCCCGCGAGCTCGCGATAGTTCAGCGCGCGATTGTTCTCTTTGCTGAGCCGGCGGAACGAGCCCGCGTGCAGCTCATACACGGACATCGGCGCAGACAACGCGTTTTTCTGGGCGCGCGTCTGCATCCATTCTTGATCGTTCCAGGTGTAGTTGAGGTCCCAAACCACGCTGCCGGTCTTGGGCGGTGTCTCGTGGTGAAAGCCGTAAGGATCGGCTTTGTCGACCGAGTAGCCGCCGTGGTTCGACTCGATGCGATACTTGTAGATCTCACCGCGCTGCAGCCCAGGTACGAAGCACTCCCAGACGCCGGAGCTCTGGATCGGCTCGCACACGTTCGTCGCCGCATTCCAGCCGTTCCACGTGCCGATGACGCTCACTTTGCGCGCATTCGGCGCCCACACGCGGAACATCACGCCGGCCTGCCCATCGCGCGAAACAGGGTGTGAGCCGAGCTTTTCGTAGAGCTTGGCGTGGCGGCCCTCATTGAAGAGGTACAAGTCCATGTCGCCGACGGAGGCGGCATACGCGTGCGGATCGGGTGAGCTCTTCGTGGTCATCGCGTGCTTCCTGGTTGCTGGGCTTGTCGGTTGTCTTGCTCGGCGAGGCTCAGAAGACCGGCCAGTGGCACGAGCACCCAGTCCGGTCGGTTGTTCAGCTCGTAGCCGAGCTCGTAAGCGCACTTGTCTAACATGTGCAGGCGCAAGAGCGCTCGGAGCTGCTCGGGATCTTCGGGCAGAAATACCGCTTTGCCCGGCTCTTTGCGCGCACGGGCTAGATAAGCACCCAGGAACTGCGCGCTACACCAGCGGTAGAAAGCGTCGGACCAGCGCGCGAGCGTGCCGTGATCTTCCAGTCGATGCTCGGCATGCACTTCGGCGGTCGCGACGGTCGCTGCGTAGTGGAACGAGCGCAACATGCCGCACACGTCGTAGAGCGCGGAGTGCTTGAGCCGGCGTGCAGCCAACGGCTGCGCTGGCTCGCCCTCGAAGTCGATCAGGACGAAGTCGTTGGCGGCGGCGGTGTACAGCACTTGGCCCAAGTGGTAGTCGCCGTGGAAGCGAATGCGATCAGCTTGCACGCGCATCTCGGGCAAGCTGTCGAGCTGCCGCTCCAGCCCGTCGTGCAGCGCGAGCACCTCCTGCGCGCGCGGGCGATGCTCGACGGGCAAAACTGGAAGCTGCGTGCGGAGCAGCGTGAACACCTCAGTCAGGCGCCCGCGCGCTTTCTCCACGACATCGCGCAGGTAACGGATGCTGAAGGGCTCGGGGCTGAATGCCGGTTCGCGCGTGTCGCTCGCCAAGCACAGGTGCATCTCCGCCGTACGCTGCGCGAGCGTGCGCACCAGCGGGGCGAGCGAGCCGACCAGCTCCGCGATGCTGTCCGGCAGCGGTTCTTTCGCGCTCTCGAGCATGTCACCGCGCGGCAGCTCGGGCGCACTGTTCCGCGGGCGCTGGAGCGAGAGCGCGAGCGCGCGGCGCAGGGCTTGTGTCACTACTTCCCAGGCCGTGCCCTGGCTCGGGATGAAGCGCTGGACGGCGGACAACGTGCTCGAAAATTCGCTGCCTTTGTACTGAATGTCGCCGAGCGGCTCGGGCGCGTGACGATAGCCGTGATCCCACAAAAAGCGGCAGATCTCCACGTCTGGGTTCATGCCGTCTTCGAGCTGGCGAAACACTTTGAGCATCAGCTCTTGGCCGAAGAACAACGTGGTGTTCGACTGATCGCCGCTCGGGGCGTGTGCGTTGAGCGGCTCGGTGTCCGGTGCGAGGCGCGCGGTCAGCGTGGGGTAGGGCCGGATGTCGAGCTGACCCTGCAAGCTGTGAACCTCGCGCTCGCGGTAGAGCTGGAGCAGGCTCTCGGAGAGCTCATCGGTCCCGCTCGGATCGAACACCACGCTGTCTGCAGGCTTCGTCGCAGAGCGCAGCCCGAACAGTGTGCGCTTGCCGCCGTGCTGCACGCTGGCAGCGCAGCGCGCGAGCCCGAGAACGTAGACTTCTTCCAGATCACTGCTCTCGTAAGCGACGCGCACGAACGTCAAGACCAGCTCGAGCGTGGTGTGCCCCGGTGTCTCACGCTGCAGCGCCGCCGCTGACAGCGGCAGCACGTCGAGCACCTGCAAGCTGTACTGCCCGCGTGCCTTGCCGCGAAACCAGCGCTGCTCTTGGATGAACGCGCGCAGTGTCGCACTGAGCTGCTCGTTCAGCGGCTGCGACAGCAGCGCGCTCAGGCTGTTCGCTTCGAACCAGCGCAGGTTCTTAGGCAGTGTTTGCTCGGCGGGTTCTAACATGTGCGAGGCGGCTCCTGTTTGGGTTCGACGCGGTGGCGTGGCTGGACTTCACGCGAAGTAATCGAAGTCGGCCTCGCTGCGCACGCGTTGCCGGATCAAGAATACGTGAGCTGGCATCACGTTGGGATCGAGCTCAACGTAGTTGCGCGGTCCGTTCCACAGGTAACGCGCTTCGGAGATTTGGTCGTGCACTTGGTACTGCGAGTCTGCGCGCAGCCCGAGCACGGTCAGATCGAGCGTGACGTGCCCGGTCTGGCGATGATGCGGGTCGAGGTTCACCACGCACAAGACCACGTTGTCGCCGCGGCGCTTGCTGTAGCAGAGCAGGGCGTCGTTGTCGGTTGGGTGAAAGCGCAGCGTCTCGTTGTCCTGTAGGCACACGTTCTCGCGGCGCAGTTGATTGATGCGCGTAATCAAGTCGCGCAAGCTGTCATCGCGCTCCAGGTCCCAGCTACGCAGCTGATACTTTTCGTTGTTCGCGTATTCCTCGGCACCTGGGCGCGGGATGTGCTCCATCAGCTCGTACGCCGGGCCGTAGATGCCGTAGTTGCTGCTGAGCGTGGCAGCCAAGATCAAGCGCCCTTGGAACGCGCCGCGCCCGCCGTGCTGCAAGTGCTCCGGCAAGATGTCGGGCGTGTTGGGCCAGAAGTTCGGACGGAAGAACTGGGCGACATCAGTTTGTGTTAGCTCGCTTAGATACTCAGTGATCTCCTGCTTCTGCGTGCGCCACGTGAAGTACGTGTACGACTGGCTGAAGCCGAGCTTCGCCAGCGCGTACATCAGCTTCGGGCGCGTAAACGCTTCCGCGAGCAAGATCGTATCGGGATAACGCTGCTTAAGCTCGTCGACGCAGAAGCGCCAGAACGGCAGCGACTTGGTGTGCGGGTTGTCGACGCGAAATACGCGCACGCCTTCTTTCGCCCAGAACAGGAAGATGTCCGTGAGCTCACGCCAGAGCGCGGGCGCAGCTTCGCACTCGAAGTCGAACGGATAGATGTCCTGGTACTTCTTCGGTGGGTTTTCGGCGTACTGGATGGTGCCGTCGGGTCGCTTGGCGAACCACTCCGGATGCTCTTTGACGTACGGGTGCTCGGGCGAAACTTGCATCGCGATATCGAGCGCGACTGAGAGGCCCAAGCTCCTGGCTTGGGCGACAAACCAACGGAAGTCGTCCATGGTGCCGAGCTGCGGGTGGATGCTTTTGTGGCCGCCCTCAGCTGCACCGATCGCCCACGGGCTGCCCGGATCACCGGGCTCGCAGGTGGGGCTGTTGTCCTTGCCTTTGCGGAAGCTCGTACCGATCGGATGGATCGGCGGCAAGTACACCACGTTGAAGCCCATGTTTGCGGCGTACTGCAGCATGTGCGTGCAGTCGCGCAGCTTGCCGTGTTGCCCGCCCTTGCCGAAAGAACGCGGAAAGAACTCGTACCACGCGCTGTAGCGTGCGATCTGCGGCTCCACCACGAGCTGATTCACCGCAGCTGTGCCCGCGTGCTCGAAGCCCGGATGCGCGCTGGCCAGCGCCAAGAGCGCCTTGTCCTCACCGACCAAGCGCGCTGCATGCAGATCTTTGCCTGCAGCTTCTAGCTGCGCTGCTGCGTTGCGCAGGCTCGCCAGCGTCGCCTCGGTCGCTTTGTCGCGCGCATCTTTGATGCTGGAAACACGGGCCAAAGTCGTGCGCAGGATCGCCCCGCCTTGTCGAAGATGCGCCACCAAGTCTGCCTCAGCCACTTGCGCGCTCAACTTACGTTCGAGTGCACGCTGCCATGTGGCGAAAGCGTCGACACAACCTTCGACGGTAAACTCCCATACGCCGAGCGAGTCGACCCGAAACGTGCCGCGATAGCGATCGTTAACCAGTGGTTGCAGTGGTGCGGCTTGCCACTGTGCCTGGCCGGATGGGCGAAACAGCACGCGTCCACGCACAATCTCGTGACCGTCGCAGACCAAGTCCGCCTCGACTGCGACCTCCTCGCCAAGCACACGCTTGACCGTGTATGGACCGCCCGAGACGACAGGCGACACCTGCTCGACGAGCACGCGTTGTGTACTGATCTCGCGCAGATTGGGCGACGCCTTTGTGCTGTCGTGTGGGACTGCCACATAGCCTCCGGGTGCGACGGGTGAACAACCGCTCCATGCTCAGCTCGTGCCAACTAAAAAACCCGTACGCGTGCCCGTGCCCGTGCCCGTACGCGACTCCCCGTTCTCGCGCTCGGGCCAATGCACGGGCACGGGTATGGGCACGGATACGGTTGGAGAGTGAGCCGGATTTGGCTAAGCATGAGCCTATCGGCCTATCATGGGGCTCTTTTGTTTCAGATGATCACTCCAGAAGAGATTCGTGCCGGCTTGGCGAAGCTTGGCGTTCAGCGCTTCGTGCTCGGCATACACGCGAGCTCGTTTCCCGCGGGTAGCTGGGACACAGGCTTCGGCGCGCCCCTGTCGCGCGAAGGCGAGCGCGTGCTGCGCTTCGCGCATGATCTCGGCTTCAACGCGCTGCAACTCGGCCCTTCCGGTGCGATCTCGCCGATCAATCTCTCGCCGTACGATGGCACCGTCTTCGCGCGCAATCCTTGGTCGCTCGGCGTCGAAGCGCTCACCCACGTCGAGCACGGCGCGCTGTTACATGACGACGATGCCGCCTTGCTGCACGGGACTTCAGAGCAACGGCGCGTCGTGAATGCGGAGCGCGCGCAGCTGAACATCCAAAGTGTGCTGGACCTGTGCTACGAGCGCTTCGTCGAGCGGCGCAGCACGGCGCCAAACGATCCGATCGTGCAAGCGCTCGCGGACTTTCGCAACGAAGCGCGCGAATGGTTGGCCTTGGATGCATGTTACGAAGCCATCGCCGCACGTGCAGGTGACGACCCGACGTTGTACGAGCCCGCGCTGCGCTCGCTGTTCGAGCCGGGCGACGCAGGTGATGCCCGCCGCTCTGCGCTGCGGGCCACGTTGGGCGCAGGCATCGAGCGCGCGGAGCTCGCACAATATCTCCTGCACGCGCAGCACCAGACATTTCGCGCGCAGGCAGCGCAGCTCGGCATCGAGCTCTGGGGCGACATGCAAGTCGGCTATTCGCATCGCGATCGCTTTCTGCGCCCCGACGCGTTCAACGACAAGTTCCTGATGGGCGCCCCGCCAAGTCGCACGAATCCCGACGGGCAACCTTGGGGCTACCCGGTGCTCGATCCCGAGCAGCTCGCGCGCGAGGACAGCCCGGCGCGCCGCTTGTTCGCGGCGCGTGCGCGCAAGCTGCTCACGGAGCACGGCGGCATTCGCATCGATCATCCACATGGCTTGGTATGCCCTTGGGTCTACACGGCGGCGCACGACGATCCTTGGCAAGCGGTGCGTGCAGGGACGCGTGCGCGCGAGTCGCCTGATCTCGAAGACACGACGCTGCAGCGCTGGGCGATCGCGCGCAACAATGACTTGAATCCGCACGCCATGCATCGCTACGACGACGATTGGCTCAGCGCGCTCGACGCCGAACAGGAAGCGCGCTACGCGGTCCTGTTCGACACGTTGGTCGAGCTATGCCGTGCTGCGGGTCTCGCCACCTGCAGCATCGCGGCGGAGGTGCTGAGCACCTGCCCGTACCCGCTCTTGCGTGTGCTCGAGCGCCACGGGCTCGGCCGCTTTCGCGTCACGCAAAAGGCGAACCTGCGCGATCCGTCGGACGTGTACCGCACCGATCGCGCGCAGCCAAACGACTGGCTCATGCTGGGCACGCACGATACACCGCCGATCTTCGGGCTCGTGCATCGCTGGCTCACAGACCGCAGCGCACAGCTGCAAGCGTTGTACCTCGCCGAGCGCCTGATCGCGAACCCCGCCGAGCGCCAGCACGCTTGTGAGCTGTTCTCAACCTCTGCGCGCGCGCTGCTGACTGCGAGCTTGGCCGACCTGCTCAGCAGTGGTGCGCGCAACGTGTATGTATTCATGGGCGACCTGTTTGGTGAGGCGCAGCCGTTCAATCGCGCGGGCGTCGTGCATCCTGACAACTGGAAGTTCCGGCTCGATCCCGCGTTCGAGCAGGTGTACCGCGAGCGCGTGGAGCGCGGTGCTGCGCTCGATGTCGCGAGCGCGCTGCGCTTGGCGCTGACGCGTAGCCTGGCTTGATCGAGCGTGTGCGACTGTGCGCCGCTGTGAGCGGCGTAGCATTGACGCTGCCGCAGCGCTCTCGCTATCGTCGTGCCAACTTTTTCCGGGAGCAGACGCATGCGGTCCCTTTCCGTTCAGGTGTTGCTCTCGGTCGCGCTCGCTTGCTTGTCGGGATCATTGAGCTCCGTGCGCGCTGAGCCGCCGCCGCAGAATGCAAACTACGAAGACACGATCCGGCACGCCGTGGAGGAGTATTCGCTCGGCCACTGGACCGAAGCACGCTTCTTCTTTGCGCGTGCGCATGCGCTCAATCCGAACGCGCGTACGCTGCGCGGCTTGGGTCTGACTTGCTACGAATCGCGCAACTACGTCGAGGCGATCGGGTACTTCAAGCAAGCGCTCGTGAGCACCGAGCAGCCGCTGACCGACAAGATGCGCGCTGACCTCACGCAGCTCCAGCAGCAGTCGGAGCAGTTCGTGACGCGAGTGATCGTGACGCTCGATCCGAGCAACGCAGAGCTCGAGGTGGATCACGTGCCGCGCGAGCTCACGGGCGGCGCGCTGCTGCTCGATCCCGGCGAGCATCTCTTGTCGGCGAGCGCGGAAGGTCATCAGCCGGCGCAGCAGACGATCAGTGCAGCGGGTGGTGAGCAACGCATCGAGCTGCGCCTGCCGTCGAAAAACGAGAGCACGCCAGTGTTCGTTCAGCAGCCCACTCGGGCGCCTGCGCCCGCGCTGGAGCCGAGCTCGGGCAGCAGTGACCTCGCTCCGTACATCGTGATGGGCGCAGGTGGCGCTGCGCTGATCGCAGGTGCTGTGCTCGTGGGCATCGCCGCGTCGGACAAGAGCGCGGTCGAGAACGCCGCCGATGGCGCGACGTGGCCGGAGCTGGAGCCGCGTTACAACCGCGGTCGTACGTTCTTTCCTGTGGGCTTTGCGCTGATGGGCGTGGGCCTCGCTGGCGTCGCGGCGGGCCTCACATGGAAGCTCTGGCCGTCGAGCCAAGAGCGAGCACCGAGCGCGCGTCTGCGCGTGTCGCCGCTCGGTGTCGAGCTGAGTGGTGGATTCTAGGACATCGTGGATCGTCGTCGACTTTTGTGGCTGATCGCAGTTCTGTTGCTCCCAGCGTGTCGTATCAGCGTGCCGGAGGGCGTGTTGGCGTGCCAAAGCGCGAGCGATTGCCCGGTCGCTTGGTCGTGTGAGCGCGGTCATTGCTCGCAGCGCGTGAGCGAGATGCGTGATGACACGCGCGTGCCACCGCCGCCGCCGACTGCTGCCGATGCTCACGTGGCACAAAACAGCATCGAGCCGGACGCGAGCGTAACCGACGAGGACGCGGGCGGTCCTGTTTGTGCCGCCGACAGCTGCCCATGTCGCGCGGGTGACACAAGAGCATGTTACTCCGGCGCGCTCGAGACCCTCGGTCGTGGGCGCTGCAGGGCGGGTGTTTCGCGCTGCGAGGAAGGCCGCTTCGGCGCCTGCCGCGACGCGCTTGTGCCTGCTGCTGAGAGCTGCGCGAACCAAGGCGTCGATGATGATTGCGACGGGCGGCTCGACGAAGATCTGGCAGTAGGCCAGCCGTGCACAGCGGCAGACCGCGTCGGTCAATGCGCGAGCGGCGTACTGCAGTGTCAGGGCGCATTGTCCGTGCCCATGTGCGTGACGGGAAGTCCCGTCGCCGAGAGCTGCAACGCCTTGGACGATGACTGCGATGGACAGGCCGATGAGGCGTTTGTGCTAACAAACGACGCGCAGAACTGCGGTAGCTGCGGAGCAGCATGTGCGAGCGATCAGGTGTGTTGCGGCGGCCAATGCCAACACGCGTTGCCCGATGACTACGGCGCGATGTGCGGCGGCGCTTGTGATACGCCGGGCGCGATCCAATGCGATGGCAGCTGCAGCCGCGCGGATCCACCGGACTTAGACCAAGATTGTGGCCGCTGCGGTGGACGCATCCAATGTGATGGCAGCTGCAGCAAACCCGAGCCACCGGACTACGGTGTGCGTTGCGTGGATGGCATCTCGAAGGTCGGGTGCTCGGGTAGCTGCGAGTGCGAGCGTCAATGCCCGAGCGGACAAATCATTCCTTGCACCAGCCTGTGTCCGATCCTGTGCATTGGAAACATATGCATTGAGCTTTAGTTGCAGCTTTTTGCTGCGTAAGGCGCAGCGTTTAGTTACAACGCTGCACCGTGCTGATAGTTCGTAAGCTTCAGATCGTAGGTGCGGGTATGTTGTTCTGTGCGTTCGCGTTCGGCGCGCACGCTCAAGACAATCCGCCTTCGGAACCCAAACTCGAGCAGCCCCAGACTGAGCAGCCTCCGCCGTCCGAAGCTGCAGATGCTGGCATCGCCGCTCTGAGCGACGCGGCTGTCACGCAGCCGCCGCCCGTCCAGGATGCAGGCGCGCCGCGCGGTGAGGCTCCGGTTTCCGCCGAGTCGATCATCGGCGAGAATGTGGGCGCGCTGGAGGAGGAGCTAGAGCGAAAGCTCGAAGCCGTTCCGCAAACACCACGCAGTCGTTCCGGAGCACAAGGCCCTGCGCCGATTCAGCGCAGCGCGAAGAAGGCCAAAGCACTGCCTCCGCTCGTGGTCTGGGCGCCGGCCGGCTGGGGCAACGCGCTCGGCCCCGCGCGCTGCGAGAAGCAGGCTCTCGCAGGTCTCACGCCTGCGATTCATATGGCCTCGACCTTGAAGCGCTCGGTCGCGATCGCAGGCGTAGGGTTCGCGCCTTCGGGCGTGCTGATCGAGCACCCGTTGCTCGAGTACGCCGCGGCCCACGAGCCCGAGCGCTTGGCTTCGTGGCTCGCCAAAGCGGGCTTTTCGGTGCTGGGCGTCGGCGCGGGTGATCTGAGCGGACCGCTGATGCGTCATCCGCAGCTGTCAGATGCGCTGATCCGGCACGGCATCATGCCGATCGCGACCAACCTGCATTGCAACGGCCAAGCATTCTGCCGCAACTGGGCCACCGCGGAGAAGCCGCTGCACGTGGTGGAGCGTGCTGGGCAGCGTTACGTGTACATCTCGCTCCTGCCCGACGACACAACGCAGCGCGTCGAGCCGGCCGTGGGCGAGCTCGTGCTCCAGCCGCTGACGGAGGCGTGGAACACGCGCATGGTGGAAGCTCGCAAAGCTGCCGGGCAACTCACAGTCGTGAGTGTCGATCACGGTCCGGATGCGACGGCCGCCGCGCGCATTGCTGACTTGCTCGAAGAACTGCCGCGTGATCCGCGTCCCGATCTGCTGCTCAGCCCGAGCTCGGGCGAGAACTTGTTGTTCTTGCGGCCGATCGACGTGCAGCCGGCAGTGGTCGGCACGCGCCGTGGTGTCGTGACCGGTATCCGCGTGAACAAGCTGCTAGGTGGTCGCGACGCGGACGTGCTCGCGCGCGGTGTGCGCATGTTCGAGTGGGACGAAGCGCTCGCCGAGGAGCTCTCGGAGCTCGGAGCGAGCTACTGCAAGGCGAAAGAGAAAGACTTGCCGGGCGGCAAGCTCGAGCTGCCGCTGTCGTTCGAGGGGCTCGTGCCGCTCGCAGCTTCAGCCGCACGTGAGCTCGCCGATGCAGACGTCGCGGTGATCGATCCGCTCGTGTTCGATGCGCGCTTCGATCGTCCGGATGGCGTGCGCTTGCAGCGCGGTGAGATCGAGCGCGCGGTGGTCTCGGATGCGCCGCTCGTCACCGCGAACGTGACACTGGATTGGCTCGCACAAGTCAGCCGCAGCTTGGAAGGCCTGCGGCCGCTCGCGATGACTGACTACTCTGTCGATGGCAAGGTCACGTTTGTGGCAGGTCGCGAAGCGGTGGTCGGTGCGACGTACCGCGTGGTGACGACCAGTGTGCTCGCGCGCTCCGATCGCATTCCAGGTGGCGTGGAGTTCAAGGCTCTGGCTCGGCCAAACGCCACGTTGCGTGGCGCGCTGTTGACGCACCTGAGCAAGCCTTCGGACGAAGATCCGCGCAGGCGCGTGGAGGATTTGTCCCTCGCGACGCAGTGGGTGTTGCGCTTGGATGGGCAGGTGCTCGGCAATTTCACTGAGGTTTACAACTCGGCGGATCCGAAGCGGGACTACGAGGAGCCCGCGCTCAAGGTGAACGACTCGAAGCAGATCGGCATCCGCTTCGTGCTGAACCTCGATGCCGATGCGCCGAAGTTCTTGTTCGAGAACGCGCTCAATATCGCGTACGACAACAACTTCGAGACCAAGACCAGCGCAGTGGACTTGTCGTTCATTCAGACGTCGTACACGTACCGTGGTTTGTGGCCTGCGCCGCTGCTGTATCCGCATCCGTTTGTGGAAGCGTACGGGGAGACGCAGCTAAAGGCGTTGGGCGAGAGGTGGCTGCTGCGACCGAAGATCGGCGTGCGCTCGAACATCAGCCGCGTCGCTGCGTTCAAAGCGTACTTCGGTATTCAATACGAGATTCCAGATAGAGATCCGAAGCCTGGTCTCGGTGCAGAGTTCCAGCTCAAGCCTTGGACCATCGCGACGGACAACGGGACCATGCAGCTCGAAGGCAACATGCTCTACTTCTGGAGCTCGCCTGGAGCCGTGCAAGATCAGCACTTGTTGCGCGGCCAGCTGATCGCGAGCTACCAGCTGATCGGCCCGTTGCAGGTGACGCTCACAGCGATTGGTGCGCTGCGGAAGGACTCGAACATCGACTATATCGGACGGGCCGTGGGCGTGCAGTTCGGTGTGAGGTTGAGGTTTGTCAACCGCGATATGTCAGATTGAGGTTTGACGAATCGCCTGGGGCTTACTAGCGTCGGGGCGATATGTCGGTTGTTTTGCTCATCTCGCGCGTGCTTGTGGCGCTCGGGGCCTTGCTCGTAGTGGCTGGCTGTTCGCACAAGGCGGAGGCGCCTGCACGGGCGAAGGTCGCGGTATTGCCCTTTATTTCCAGCGCTCCGATCTTCATCGCGCAGGAACGTGGTTACTTCGCCGCTGAGGGCGTCGACGTCGACATCAGTCTGTTCAACGCCGCGCAAGCTGTGGCCGTCGCCGTTGCAAGCGGCGACGCGGACTTCGGCGTGACGGCTTTCACTGGGGCATTTTACAACCTGGCCGCGAAGGGCGCGCTCAAGGTCGTTGCCGCTCAGAGCCGCGAGGAGCCCGGCTACCAGTTCGTCGCGTACGTGGCGTCCGACGCGGCTTATCAAGCCGGCTTGCGCGCGCCTCGCGACCTTGCGGGCAAGCGCATTGCGATCAGCACGCTCGGATCGAGCTTTCACTACGCGCTCGGGCAGCTCGCTGCGAAGAACAACTTCTCGGTGGAAGACATGCAGCTGCGCCCGCTGCAGTCGATCCCGAACATGGTCGCCGCGCTCACGGGCGGGCAGGTCGATGCGACGCTCCTGCCTGCGAACAACGCGCACAAGCTGGTGAAAGACGCAAATGCGCACATCATCGGTTGGGTCTCGGAGCAGACGCCTTGGCAGCTCGGCGCGCTGTTTACATCGAGTAAACATATAAGCGAGCACCGCGATTGGGTGGCCCGCTTCGTGCGCGCTTATCAGCGCGGGCTCGCGGATTACTCGGCGGCGTTCTTGAAGAAAGATGCCGCGGGCAAGCGCGTGTTCGGCGCCGAAGCCAAGGCGCTTTTGCCGGTGTTGCAGAAGTGGGTCGACCCCAAGCCTGACGAAGAGACCGTAGCGCAGTCCGCGAACTTCATGGATGGGCAAGGGCGACTGCGGGTTGCGGATATCTATAAGCAAGTGGCCTGGTACAATACGCAGGGCATGCTCGAGAGCGCCGTCGATCCGGAGCAGTTCCTCGATCTCACGTTCGTGCAGGGGCACTTGGACGTGCCGGAGCGTTAGGGCGTGTCCCTGAATATTGCGACACATCGCCCTTCAAGCCGCTTTTGGCGATCCGACGAAAAATCGACGCAAATGGCTCGGTCGAACATTCAGGGACACCCCCTAGACTAGACATCAACGTGCGCGTCCTGCTCGAAAACGTGGGTTTTTCGTTCGGCGCGCTGCCGGTGCTGGATGGCGTTAGCTTCGAGATCGCAGCCGGAGAAACGGTCGCGATCATCGGGCCTTCGGGCTGCGGCAAGTCTACTTTGCTGAGCTTGGTGGGCGGGATGTTGCCCGTGCAGCGCGGGCGCATCACGAGCGAAGGCAGCGCGCCGGCGCAGTGCTTGAACCCGTTTACCTTCGTGTTCCAGGACTTTGCGCTCTTGCCTTGGCGCAGCGTTGCCGCCAACGTGGCGCTCGCGTTGGAGCATCACGCGCTCGATGCGCGTGAGCGTGCTGCGCGTGTCGCGGATGTGCTCGCATTGTGCGGGCTTGTTGAGTTCGCGGATGCTTTTCCGAAGCAGCTTTCGGGTGGCATGCGCCAGCGCGTCGGGCTTGCGCGTGCGCTCGCTGTCAGGCCTGCGTTATTGCTCATGGACGAGCCTTTGTCCGCGCTCGATGCACAGACGCGTGAGCTCTTGATGGATGAGCTGCTTGCGATCTGGGAGCGTGAGCACACGACCACGTTGTACGTCACGCACAACCTCGACGAGGCGTTGCGGCTGGCGGATCAGATCGTGGTCCTGTCGCGCAGGCCTGGGCGCGTGGTGCGGTCGCTGCGGCCAGAGCTGCCTGTGAGCGTGCGCAACCGACCTGAGCATGCCAGCACGCTGCGCGCGCTCCACCAGGAGCTCTGGAGCTCGATCCGCACCGAAGCGCAGCTCGCAGACCGCGAGGTCGCATCATGAGCGGCTCCCGCGTGTCGCGCGGGCGTGTGGGCAGGCTACGTGTTGGCTCTTGGCCACGAGGTGCATCGATGAGCGCGAGGCGACGCGTGGCCGGGGTTGCAGGCGCGCGGAGCGGCGCGGGTTCGTGCACGGAGCGCCGAGCTTTCGAGGAACAGCCATGAGCGCAGTGCGCGATGTGCCTTATCGTGGTGGTGGGTTTGCGCTGCGTCAGCGGCGCGGATTGCCAATCGTCGCGTTCTTGCTGCTCATCGCGACGTGGGAGATGGCGTCGTTGGCTGGGTTGTTGCCCGCGCTGTTTGTGCCTGCGCCGCATGCGGTGGCGCGTGCGTTCTACAAGCTGCTGATCAGCGGCAAGCTGGTCGAGCATGTCGCCGCGTCACTCGGGCGCATCGTGCTCGGTTGGATCTTGGGCACGACCGCGGGCCTCGCGCTGGGCTTTGCGATGGGCGTCTTCAGCGTAGCGCGTGCGCTCGGTATGGCGCTGACGGCTGCACTCTTCCCCGTGCCGAAGATCGCGCTTCTGCCGCTGTTCATCCTGTGGTTCGGCATCGGCGAGCCCTCTAAAATCGCGACGATCGCGTTTGGCGTATTCTTCCCGACTGTGGTCAGCACCTACGCCGCGGTCGATCACGTACCGCGCAACTTGATCGCCATGGCGCAGAGCTTCGGCGTGCCTGCACGCGACATCGTGCGCAAGGTGATCGTTCCGGGCGCGTTGCCCGGCGTGCTCGCAGGCTTCCGCATCTCCTCCTCGATCGCGCTGATCCTCGTGGTCGCCGCAGAGATGATCGGCGCACAGGTCGGCATCGGCGCGTTCGTGCTCACGGCGGGCAACCTGATGCAGACCGACCAGCTGATCGCGGGTGTGCTCGTGCTCTCGCTCTTGGGCCTGGCCGCGAGCAGCTCGATCAGCGCGCTGGAGCGGCGCCTGTTGCGCTGGCGCTGAGGTCATCTCCGCTGATGTGTTGCGCTCGCGCCATGCGCCTACCCAGGCGTACGCGAAATGCAGCTTGGAAACGCGCGGCGATCTCCTGACAATTGCTGCTGTGCGGACCCGCTTACTCTTGGCCTGGTTGATCGTGTGCCTCGCGCACAGCCGCGGCCAAGCGCAGGACGTTGTCTTCAGTGGCTACGCGCTCAACACCCTCGATGCCGCTCAGCGCGGCAGCGAGTGGTTCGCAACCGAGTCGCTCGATCTGCGCGGTCACGCGCGGACGTCGTTCGGTTTCGGCTACGACTGGTCGCACCGGCCGTTTGTCATCGCAGGGCAGCGCCGCGCGGTCGTGCGCAACCAGATGATCGTACAGCCCGGTGCGAGCGTGATCTTGTGGGAGCGTTTGCGTCTGGCTTTGGACATCCCAGTGCTCGTGTACAGCGACGGAAACACGCTGGACCACAGGGGCATTCGCTACGAGGAGCCGCCCGGGGATCTCGCGCTGGCAGACATCCGCCTCGGTGCAGTGTTGCGCCTGTTCGGTACGCACGGCGGGCCGCTCACGGCGGCGCTGGGCGTAAACGTCATGCTGCCCACCGGCAAAGAGAACGCGTACACAGGCGACGGCGCGGTGCGGGCGATGCCGCAGCTCTTGCTCGCGGGCGACTACAACGGCTTCACTTACGCGGGCAAGCTCGGCCTAGGCCTAAGCGGCGCCTCACACTACATGTTCGGCGCGCAGCAGGGGCACTACGCGTACTTCGCGCTGTCCGCGGGCGTGCGTATGTTCGAGCGGCGCTTCGTGCTGGGACCGGAGCTGTTCGCGCACACGGGCCTCGCGGACGGCGAGCTGTGGAAGCGCCGCACGACACCGGTGGAGGCGCTCTTGGGCATGCACTACAGCTTCGACAACGGCATGCGCCTGGGTGTGGGCATCGGCTTCGGCCTGACCACTGCACTCGGCGCGCCCGAGCAGCGGGGCCTCGCGAGCTTGGAGTGGAACGCGCCGCTGCCTTCTGCGCCGCTCATGGCTGCAGAGCAAGATCATGATTGGGACGGCGTGCCGGACCGCGAGGACGCCTGCATCGACCGCGCTGGTCCACACAGCCCCGACGTCTTGCTCAACGGCTGCCCGCGCGTGGTCGACAGCGACAGCGACAGCATCCGTGACGACCTCGACGCCTGCCCCGAGCACCGCGGACCGGCGAGTGACGACCCGGAGATGAGTGGCTGCCCGAAGCCGAAAGACAGCGACCAGGACGGCGTCGCAGACGCGTACGACGCCTGCCCCGATCAAGCGGGCGAAGCCTCGGCCGACCCGCAGACCACGGGCTGCGCTTTAGTGCCCTGACCGCTCAGTCAGGGCACTAGTGCATGAGGATACGGAATAGGTTAAAGTAGTCGTCCGTGAACAGCTTGAGATCGGCGCGCTGCCGCGCAGGGCGGCTGACCTCTCTGATCATCGGCGACTGCAGCAGCGCGGCGTTTTTCGTCACGATCACTTGATCGGTCTCAAAGGCGAAGTCGCCGTTCTCCGAGCGCCGCGGCAAGTCTTCGATCCACGCGGTCTGCATGCCAAACTCATCGGCCAGCCTGCGGATCACAGGCAACAGATCCACGTAGCGGTTGGTCGCTTGAAACACCAGCGCGCCGTCCGGGCTCAGGTGTTTCACGTACACTTCCATCGCTTCACGCGTGATCAAGTGCATGGGGATCGAGTCGCCTGAGAACGCATCGATCGCGAGCAGATCGTAGCCACGTGGCGCTTCGCGCTCGAGCGAGAGCCGGCCGTCGCCGAGCACATACTTCGCTTTGGCTGGGCTCAGGCGCTGAAAGCTAAACTGTCGCTCCGCGATCTCCACGACCATCGGGTCGAGCTCGTAGAACACCCACTCGTCCCCAGGGCGCGCGTACGCCATCAGCGAGCCTGCGCCGAGACCGATCACACCGACCTTGCGTGGCCGGCCTTCCACTTCCAGGGCCCGCATCACGCGCCCGTACCCAGACGTTGGGCTCACGTAACACGCACCTTGCATCGCTTTCGCAGGATCGAGGTACTGGCAGCCGTGTGTAATGCTGCCGTGGTACATGGCGCGCACGCGTGCGATGCGCTTCCAGTCGCGCACGCGCACGACGCCGTAGAAGTTGCGGTCGATCTCGCGCAGACCTTGGGTGGTCGCGTTGAACGCGCCGAAGTCGAAGTAGGCGACGAACAGCACCACGAGCACCGCACACGTGCGCGCGACAAAGCCGTAGCTCCACGAGCGCATGACGAGCAACACGCCGATCCAGAGCAGCACGAGGTGCAGCTCGAAGAAGCCTTTGAGCACGACCGGTGCGAGCACGGCGACCAGCAATGCGCCGAGCGCGCCGCCGAGTGAGATGCACAAGTAGTAGATCGTGAGATGCCCAGGATCGGGCCGCAGGCGCGCCAGCTCGCCGTGACAGAACATACAGGCCGAGAACAAGCCCGAGGCAAACAGCGGCGCGACCACAACGAGCTCGAGCGAGTTCATCCGAAACGCCATCAAGATGATCATGGCGCCGCTGAGCGTCATGAAGAACAGGCGCCGATACCAGGTCGGGCGATCGAAGCAGATGATGAACGTGATCAAGTAGAGTGCGAGCGGCAGCACCCACAAAAACGGGACTGAAGCCACGTTCTGCGTGAGGTGGTTCGTCACGGACAAGAGCAAGCACGTGCTCGCGCTCGACAAGAGCAGCCAGCTCAGCACGTGGCCTTTGGGCAGGAGCGCAGGTCTGACGCTCACGGCGGCGGCCGGTTCAGCGTGCAGCGCTTCGTCGGTTTTTCCGCGCACCGTGAGCCAGCCGGTGAGCCCGCAGCACACGGCGAACAATGCGTACAAGGCCGACCAGAGGTACGCGCAATCGGTCGAGCCTAAGAACGGCTCGAGCAGCAGCGGGTAGGCGGGCAGCGCGAGCAGCGAGCCAAGGTTCGAGAGCGCGAACAAGCGGTACGGTTGTGCGGAGCGAAAGCGCTGGAAAAACCAGGCTTGCAAGAGCGGCGTGGTCGTGGACAAGATCAAATACGGCAGACCGATGCTCGCGCTGAGCATGCCCAAGATCCGCAAGGTCGGCGCGGAGGGATCGGGCGGCTTCCAGCTCGGGCTCACCACGATCGGCAAAAACACGAGCGACACGCACAGCAGCGCCGCGTGCAGCTGCACTTGCCTGCGCGGCTTCAGATAGCGTGTCGCCGCGTGTGCGTAGGCGTAGCCCGCGAGCAGCGCGCTCTGGAAGAACAAGAGGCACGTCGTCCAAACAGACGCCGCGCCACCGAACCAAGGCAAGATCTGCTTGGCGATCAGCGGCTGCACGAGAAAGAGCAGCAAGGCCGAGAGAAAGATCGTGGCGGCGTGAAGGAGCATGGCGAGCGCGAGGCACGATAGCGTCCCGCGCGCTCGCTGGGCTCAGAATTCTCGCTCATCGAAGCCGCGCAGGCCTTGGTAGTGCTCGCCGCGGTCCTCGTGGAAGAGCGAGTTCGTGATGCCGCTGACGAGCCGCGGAATCGAGTATTTCATGCCTGAGATGCTCGCCCCGCCGAAGCCGAGGCTGAGCAAGCAGCCGAATGTGTAGTTGTACAGATACTTAAGCTCGGGTGCGGTGCCGGCGTCGCGCTCGGTCAGCTCGAAATGCGGCCCGAGATAGGGATGGCGCAGCAGATCCTCGTGGCTGTCGGCCGGTGGCGGCGTAAAGCGATCGGCCCAACGCGCGATCTGTGGCTCGAGCCGCGCGAGCTCCGGGCGGGCGCGCAGATCGGTGACGAAGCCGGTGCCTGCGATGATGAAGTCAGCCTCGTAGACGCCTGAGCTGGTGTGGATCGCGATGTTGCCAGCGCGCTCTTCGAGCTTTTGCCAGGTGCTGCTCGGCTGCAGGTGAAAACCCGGATGGGCTTGCGCGCGTTGCAAGGTGTCGCGCGGCGGCAGCTGGCCCATGCGGATGATCTGACTGATGAAGCGCCACTTGTCGGCGTCGGGCAGGTCGCCCAAGTGGCGCAGAAAGCCGCTCGACTCGGCCCAGCGGTACGGGTTCACCTGCACGAGGTCCGCGCGCCGGAAGTACAGGCGTACCTCCCTCGCGCCGTGATCGAGCGCGGCGGCTGCGTTGTCGAACGCGCTGGCACCTGCGCCGAGCACAGCCACGCGCTTGCCGCTGAGAGCGGCGAAGTCAATTGGGTCTCGTGTGTGGGCGTAGCGCTCGCGTGGCAGCGCGCGCGTGATCATCTCAGGGACGTGCCAGTGACCCGAGCCGTCGATGCCGGTCGCGAGCACCACGCGGCGTGCGCGCAGAGTTTTGTCAGTGTTTTGGCACGGCACTTCGAATGCGCGGGTGTCAGCGTCCCAGCGCAGCGCTCCGACGCGCGTGTTCGGCAGCACGGGCAGCTCCAGCGTGCGCCGATACCAGCCGAGATACGCGGCCCACAGCTCCTTGGGGATCAGCCCGAGCGCGCGCCACGCTTCTGCGCCGTGCTGTGCTTCGAACCAAGCCTGAACGGTCAGGCTCGGGATGCCGAGGTCGGGGCCGGTCACATGCTTCGGCGTACGCAGCGTGTGCATGCGCGCGAAGTTGAGCCAAGGTCCCGCGCGATCGAGCGGCTGGTCGTCTACGATTAGCAAGTTGCGAACCCGCTCACGCTGCAGCGCAAACGCAGTGGCGAGACCGCCTTGGCCCGCACCCACGATAATCACATCGTAGATCGGCTCACCGCCCGCAGCCCTGCGCGGCACAAGCCACTCTCGACGCGGATAATCGAGGCGCGTTAGATCTTCGCGGACCTTCGCAGCATGTGCCTGCAACGCCTGTTCGTTCTGCGCAGTGGGTGTCGCTGGCACGACCAGTGTGGGGTCGATGCTGGCGCGCATGTGTTGGGCAGGGTGGCCGCGGCGCCGCGCGACCAGCTCCGCCGCGATGCTGACCGCGATCTCTTCCGGGCCGAGCGCGCCGAGGTCGAGACCGACTGGAGCGAACACGCGGTCCATGTCCACAGCGACTCCCGTTTCGGCGCAGCGTGAGAGCAAGCGATACACCTTGCGCTTGCTGCCGATCATCCCGATGTAGCGCGCCGGTTGAGCAAAGGCGAGGCCTAGCAAGCGCTCGTCCAGCTGATGGTCGTGCGTCATGATGATGACCCAGTCGAGCGAGTGCAGCTGAGCGCGGCGCAGGTAGCTCTCTGGATCTGTCACTTCGATCTGACAGTTAGGAAAGCGCTCGGCGGTGGTCAGCTCCTCACGCTCATCGACCACTGTCACATCGAAGCCGATGCTGCGCGCGAGCGCGGCAGTGGGCTTAGCGACGTGACCCGCTCCAAACAGGATCAACCGTGGGGCTCCTACGATCGGCTCGATGAACACGTCCATGCGCCCTCCACAACACATTCCGAGGTCATAGCCCAGCGCACGTGTAAGCAGCTGTGGCTCACCCGTACGTCGCACGTCACGCAGCGCGCGCAGCACTTCTTCTTCGATGGCCCCGCCGCCGACAGTACCCACAGTGCTGTCGTCGGGCAGCAGCAAGAGCCGCGCACCGGCCCGCTGCGGCGTCGAGCCGGAGACGCGCGTGACAGTCGCCAGCGCCGCACGTTGTCCGCTCGCGAGCACGTGCAGCAACGCTTCGGTGACCTTCCGCACCCGCGGAGCATAGCGGCTTTGGCAGCATCGGCCCACGCTGACGCGTGTGCTGTGCGACTTTCGCCGGACACATTCCGAGGTTATGGTAACCGGTATGCCCGTGCGGTTCGAGTGGAACGGTCGTCAGGTCGAGGTCGACGACCAGACGGCGCACCCGCACGTGACCCTGCTCGCCTGGCTGCGCGAACGCGGTACGACAGGCAGCAAAGAGGGCTGTGCCGAGGGCGAGTGCGGCGCGTGTGCGGTTGCGTTCGTCGAGCGCGATGCCAGGGGTCGTGGCCGCTTCACCCCGGTGAATAGCTGTCTCGTGCCGTTGGCTGCAGTGCACGGGCGCAAGCTGGTGAGCGTCGAGGGCATCGCCGCTGCGAGCGGCGAGCTGCATCCGGTGCAACGCGTCATGGTCGAGCAGGGTGGCAGCCAGTGCGGCTACTGCACCCCGGGCTTCGTGGTCAGCATGTTCTGCGAGTACTATCGGCCGGGGCGTATGGAGTTTGACGTGGAAGCTCTGAGCGGCAATCTGTGCCGCTGTACGGGTTATCGTCCGATCGCCAGCGCGGCGAGCGGGCTCGGCCCGCCACCCGTCACCGACCCGCAGCTCAAGGTGCTCGCGCGCCCGCCTGGGCCGTTGGGGAGCAGTCTTTCGCGCGGTCAGAGCGCCAGCTTTGTTCGGCCGCAGAACCTGACAGAGCTGTTTGCTGCGTGGTCCAAGCGGTCCACGGCGACGCTGCTCGCGGGCGGCACGGATCTCATGGTCTACGTCAACCAGCGCGATCAGCGCTACGAGGACCTGATCGCGCTCGATGCGATCGAGGCGCTGTCTGAGATTTCGCACGACGACGGCGCACTGCACATCGGCGCTGCGGCGACGTTGTCGGCGCTCTCTGACTCTCTGCATGCGACACCCGAGCTGAGCTTGCTCGCGCAGCTTTTGCCGCTGTTCGCTTCAAGGCTGATCCGCAATCGAGCCACGCTCGGTGGAAACCTGGCGACCGCCTCTCCGATCGGCGATGCGGCGCCGGTGCTGCTCGCGTTGGGCGCGGAGCTTACGCTTGTCTCGGTGAAAGGTGAGCGCCGCTTACCGCTGCACGAGTTCTTCACCGGATACAGGAAACACGTGCTTGGCCCGCAGGAGCTGATCCTGACCGTGCACGTCCCGAGCCGTCAGCCCGCGCTGCAGAGGTTCTACAAAGTCAGCAAGCGCGTGATCGACGACATCTCGACCGTCGCGGCGGCGTTCACCCTGCAGCTCGCGCCGGATCTGACAGTGCAGCGCATGACTGCAGCTTACGGCGGCATCGCGGCCACGCCCGTGCGCGCGTTTGCGTTAGAGCAAGCGGTGCAGGGGCACCCGTGGAACGCGCAGACTCGCGACCTCGGCATCGCTGCGCTCTCCGGGCTCGCCACACCGATCGGCGATCACCGCGGCAGCGCTGCCTACCGCAGCGCGCTGGTCCCCAGGCTCTTCCAGAAGTTCTTCGCAGAGACTGAGAGGCCCGGCACATGACCAAGCAGGTTGGTCGAGCGCTGAGTCATGAGTCTGCCGCTGAGCACGTTACGGGTCGCGCGCAATATGTCGATGACATGTGGATCGGCTTGGTGCGGTGCGCGCATGCTTGGCCTGTGTGCGCGCCGCATGCGCATGCGCGGGTGCTCGGGCTCGACAGCAGCGCTGCGCTCAAGATGAGCGGAGTGCTTTGCGTGTTGACGGCGGCAGATGTGCCTGGCGAAAACGATGTCGGCCCGGCGCGGCGCGACGAGCCGCTCTTTCCGAGTGAGGTCTGCTTTCACGGCCAGGCGGTCGCGTGGGTGATCGCCGAGACCGAGCAGGAAGCACGTGCCGCTGCGAAACGCGTGTCGGTCGAGTACGAGCCATTGCCAGCCATCCTGACCATCGCACAGGCGATCGCCGCTGACAGCTTCCTGACCGAGCCTGAGCGCATGCAGCGCGGAGCGGCAGAGGAGGGGCTGCGCAGCGCGACCCACCGCCTGCAAGGCGAGCTCACGATCGGCGGCCAAGAGCACTTCTACCTCGAGACGCAAGCCGCGCTCGCGTTCGTCGACGAGGGCGGAACGGTGTTCGCGCACTCCTCCACGCAGCATCCGACCGAAACTCAAGCGATCATCGCGCGTGTGCTCGGGTTGCATGAGCATCGCGTCGTCGTGCAGTGCCTGCGCATGGGCGGTGCGTTCGGCGGCAAGGAAACACAGGCCAACGGCTGGGCTGCTCTCGCAGCGCTCGCCGCGTATAAGCTGAAGCGCCCCGTGCGCGTGCGCTTGAACCGCCAACAAGACTTCACCATGACGGGCAAGCGGCACCCGTTCTGCGCGCGCTTCGACGTCGGCTTCGACGCGCTGGGCAAGCTGCAGGCGCTCGATCTACAGCTCTTCAGCGACGGTGGTTACAGCTTGGATCTGAGTCAGCCGATCATGGGCCGCGCGTTGTTCCACGCGGACAATTGCTACTACCTGCCGAACGCGTCTCTCGTCGGCCGCGTGTGCCGGACGCACCACGTCTCACACACCGCGTTTCGCGGCTTCGGTGGCCCGCAGGGCATGCTCGTGATCGAAGATATCCTGGCGCGCATCGCGAGCGCGCTCGGCTTGCCGCCGCACGAAGTCCGCGCGCGCAACTTCTATGCGCCAGGCCAAACCACGCACTACGGGCAACCTATCAAGGACGCTGACAGGATCGCGCGCATCTGGCACGAGCTCATCGAGACCAGCGACTTCGCGCAGCGTACGGCGGCAGTCGCCAGCTGGAATGCAGGCCAGCACCACAAGAAGCGCGGGCTCGCGATCACGCCAGTCAAGTTTGGCATCTCGTTCACCACCACGTTCTTCAATCAAGCCGGCGCACTGGTGTTGATCTATCGTGATGGCAGCGTACAGGTGAATCACGGCGGCACCGAGATGGGTCAGGGGCTCCACACCAAGATCCTGCCGATCGCTGCAGACGCGCTCGGCGTCGGTCTGGAGCTCGTGCGCATGATGCCGACGCGCACGGACAAGGTACCCAACACCTCTGCGACTGCAGCTTCCAGCGGCTCCGATCTCAACGGCGCAGCGGTGCGCGCGGCGTGCGAGACGTTGCGCGAGCGCTTGGCCGCGGTCGCCGCTGATGGCTTCGGTGTCGCGGCGGACGCGGTCGTGTTCGAAGCCGGCAACGTCTATCCTCGCAGCCAGCCTGAGCGCTCCAAGCCGTTTGCCGAGATCGTAGATCGCGCCTATCTCGAGCGCGTTTCATTGGCTGCGACCGGATACTACCGCACGCCAGGCATTCACTACGATCGCGCTACAGGCAAGGGCGAGCCGTTTCACTACTTTGCGTACGGCGCTGCGGTGTCGGAGGTCGAGCTCGACGGTTTCACTGGGCAGCACCAGCTCTTACGCGTGGACATCCTGCACGACGTAGGTCAGTCGCTCTCGCCTCTGGTCGATCGCGGGCAGATCGAAGGTGGCTTTATTCAAGGCGTCGGCTACCTGACCACTGAGGAGCTGCTCTGGGATACAAACGGTCGGCTGAGCACGCAAGCGGCATCGACCTACAAGCTACCCACGCTGTCCGAGTGCCCGCGCGTGTTCAACGTGGCGCTCTTGGAGCGCGCGCACGAGCCCGGCGTTGTGCACGGCAGCAAAGCAGTGGGCGAGCCTCCGCTGATGCTCGCGATCAGCGTACGTGAAGCGCTGCGCGCGGCGATCGCCGCTTTCGGATCTGGGCAGACCGGACCTTCGATCGCGAGCCCGATCACGCCGGAGGTCGCGTTTTGGGCCTTGCAAACCATCATGCTGGAAGGAACCACGACAACATGACGCATCCCGATCGCCTGCTGATCACCATTCCGGCTTACGTCGACGAGCTCGTCGAGCGCGCAGACACGCCCAAAGACGACGCCGGGTTCGTGCGGCTCGCGATCGCGCTCTCACGCGAGAACGTCGAGCGCGGCGGGGCGCCGTTCGGTGCGATCGTGGTTGCCGCTGATGGCGTCATCGTAGGCGGCGTAAACCGCGTGCTCGACTCGGGCATGTCGATCGCACACGCGGAGATCGTGGCCTTGATGCGCGCGCAGTGCTCGCTGCAAGCCGGGCTGCAGGTGTCGGGCCCGCTGACCTTGTACACAAGCACTGAGCCTTGCTGTCAGTGTTACGGCGCAGTGGTCTGGTCGGGCGTCACGCGCTTGGTTTGTGGCGCGACCACCGCCGACGCTGAAGCCATCGGCTTCGACGAAGGCCCAAAGCCTGCGCAATGGCAACATGAGCTAGAACGCCGCGGCATCCGCGTGACAGAAGGCGTGTGCGTAGAAGAAGCACGCGAGGTGCTCAAGCTCTACGTAGAAAAAGGCGGCCGCATCTTCGGCTCAGCCGTGCCACCCGCGCCGTAGCCGCGCCGTAGCCGAGCGCAACGCATTCACGCCCGCCGCGCGCCGCTCGATCTTCAACCGGCGCCGGCCGGCCGCCATGCTGCACCTGCGCAAAGGGGTCCTACCCCGCGTCAGGGCAGCTGCAAGCGCAGGCATCACCGGCTCGCCCAAGTGCATTACAAGTGTGCTTCCTGGCGCAGCGCGTCGAGGGTTTGGCCGGAGCGTGTGAAGTAGATTTCTGCCTTGCCGCCTTGGCCGATGGTCGTGAAGCCTTCGCCGTCGAAGGGTGGAGCGCCGAACAGCGGCTGTAACTCAACCTGTGCACCGCGCCGGTCGACCAATAGCGCGCGACAGAAGCGCTTTCCGCACTCCAGCTCATGGGCATGCAGCTCGGGCGTGCGCTCGAGCGTCGCGCTCAGCTCCGCCTCCACTTTGTGGGTGTGCTCGCGGTCCCATTCTTCGCCGCGGATGGCTGCAAGCATCCAGTCTGCCAATGCCGGCTCCGGTCCCGGCACGGGCGCGGCTTCAGCCTGCTTGTTTGCGCGCGGTTCAGCCTGTGTCTGGGCGCTGAGCTGCGCTTCGAGGTCTCCAAGCCGCGCGCTCAGGTCGCTCAGCACGTGGTTCGATGCAGCAGCAGCCGGAAGCTGCGCGACAGGCACTGGCGCACTCGGTTTTGCTTCCTGAAGCTCCAGCGATAGCAGCTCAGGCGCACGCGGAGGGTCGGAGCCGATCAACGCGCTGTAACAAGCTACTAACGCCAGCGCAGTTGCGGAGATATGACGTTTGCTGATCTTCGTGAACATAGCTGCCTCGTGCTTGGTGGAAGACGGCGAGAGCCGGGTCCGCTCCCCGTGCTCTCGCCGCTATGAGCGACATCAGTCGTTGAAGCAGCTCGCGCTGCAGCTGACGCGTGCGGCATTGCCGCCGCTGGAAGCGGCATTGAGGCTGGTCTCGAGCACCCAGCGCCCATTCTGCTGGAGGACCTCACAGCGCGCCGCGTTGCCTGGCGAGCGCACTTCGGACATGGCCACCTTGCTCAGGTGACAGGTTGTGTTTTTGACTTCTGTCATCACCGCATAGTAAGTGCCTGGTGTAACGTTGCGGGTGAACGTCCAGAACCCGACCGGCGCGGATGCTTCAGCTGAGCTCGCCCCCAAGCCCAGCGCCAAACCGCCCAAGATCATGCCGTTGCGAAAGATGTTTGCTACGCGCTTCATCGTGCTTCCCCTTCGGTGGTTGCGACGGTTTCGAAGTGCACCGTCGCAAGGGAGTTGCACGACCTGATGTTTGATCTTGCGTCACAACTAACGTCAGGTGCCATTTCATGGCGCGGATGTAGGATGCCCGCGGTGTGCTGGTTACTGTAACGAGCACACTGTGATCGACCTCATAGCGCAAGCGTGGCCAACAACTAAGGCTGTGATGTGCGTTTTTCACAACGCGCGAGAGCTGCAAAAACAGATGACGACGCTCAACCCGCTGTATACACACGCTAAAGACTTGGAGCTGGTGAACGCGGCCCTGGCGCGCGACCCAACGGCCTGCCGCGCGCTGATCGCGATGCTCGCACCGGTCGTGCGCCAGCGCGTCTCCAAGATGCTGCTTCAGTCTGCAGGTCGCAGCGGTCGCTCGCCCAGCCCCGCGGATGTCGACGACCTCGCGCACGACGTGTTCGTCGTGTTGTTCGAACGCGAAGGGCGCGTGCTCAAGGCTTGGGATCCAACACGTGGTCTGTCTCTGCGTAACTTCGTCGGACTGGTGGCGCAGCGTGAAGCATCGGCCATTCTCCGCAGCGGACGGCGGAGTGCCTGGGCGGAAGATCCCACGCACGAAGACGTGCAGCTCGGCGTCGAGGCGCACACTCCGGAACGGCAGGCCGCTGCGCGCGAGGAGCTGGCGCTGCTGCTCTCGTGCTTACGTGAGCGCTTGAGCCCGCGCGGTCTGCTGATCTTCGAGGCTTTGTTCTGTGATCACCAGGCCGTCGAGCAAGTGTGCGAGCGCTTCGACATGACGCCCAACGCCGTCTACTCGTTTCGCAGCCGCTTGCAGAGCCTGGTGGCAGAAATCCAAGCCGAGTTGCGCGGCCGCACCAGCGGCGTGCGCTCACTGAAGTCGACGCCATTGGCGGCAGAGCCTGAGCCTTGTGAGAGTTTGTCGTCAAGGAGCGTGTCATGACCCCACGTGAGCTCGACACTGATCAACTGCTGGGTGCACTGGGCGAGCTGCACAGCCGAGAGCGCGCGGAGCTTCTTCAACTGGAGCAAGCGGCGGACGAGCTTGCAGCGCGCGAGCCCGAGCGAGCGCAGGCTCTGGAGGACCGGCTCATGGATGAGCTGTTCGTGAACCACGCCGACCTGCCACTGCAGGCGGCGGCATCAGTGCAGCCGAAAGCGGCGACATCGTTCAAGGACATGCGTGTGGTCCTGCCGATCCAGGCGCGGTCACGTGGGTGGTCGAAGCTCGCCTCGGCTGCCGCCGTCAGCGTCGCGATGGCTGCGGCCGTCACGCTTTGGGTGCGTCAACCGGCGGCACAGCCGTTCGAGGTGACCTACACGCTTGTTGCACCTGCGCCGGATGCGCAGTCACGCTCCGCTGCCGCACCCACGACCTCCGGCGTCTACAGCCTCGGCCGCACGCTGCGCTTCGCGCTCCGCCCTGCTGAGCGCTACAACGGCGCGCTGACGGTGACGAGCTACGCCGTCCAGGACGACACGGTGCTGCGCCTCGATCCGCTAGTCGAGCTCGACCCAGCCGGCGGTGCCATGGCGACTCTGGCCGGAGAGATGTTGTCCCGGACCTTGCGCGAGGGCAGCTGGGAGCTGCGGTTCTACGTTGCGCCGCCATCAGCGACAGCGGTCAGTCAGTCGCAGGTGCGTGCGGGGCAGTGCCCGAGCGACACGCGCTGCCTGCGCTTCGCTGCGCGCTTCGTGCTGCCCTAAAAGTCGCGGCCGCCGCGACAGATTCGTGATCCCGGCCGGCAATCTCAATTGCCGGTCTCGAAACTAAGGAGTCGTAGATGTCGATGCTGACGCGTAACGCGCCGGGGAGCGCTCGCCTATTTGTTGGTATGTTCGTGTGTGCTTTGAGCCTGACAGCCTCGTCGCTGCAAGCCCAGGCACGGGTTCCGCCGTGTCGGCAGAGCAAGGTCTACGGCTGGGTCGCCGAGTTGCCGAAGAAGCTCGCGCAGTGTCCAACACCCAACGCCAAGTGGCAGCTTCGAACCTTTCCGCTCGACGAAGACGCGACGCGCAAGCTGTGCAGCTACGAGTGGCGACCGAGCAGCACGCCCACAAAGGCGGGCTTGCCGAGCGGCCTCGAATACAGCGCGGACTGTATGGCGATCGGTGTTGCGCTGAAGCAGCAGCCATTCGTATCGCAGCCGGACGGTCCGACCAGCGAAGACATCGCCGCGGTCGAGGAAGACTTTCTCGACGCGATCGACGCGCCGCTGCGCATGTCGCGTGCTCAAGCCATCGCGGGCAGCGAGCGGCCGGTGCTGGCGTTCATCGATGCCCTGCCGGTGCAAGCACCCGTCCCGCAAGATGGCTCGATCCAACACGGCAACTCACTGCAGACGCTCGCAAAGTTGATCGGCCTTTGTACCGACCGATCCTGCCGCTTCGACTTCGATTGGCTCGGTAAACCTGCGCTTTTTCCTTATCCTCGCGGCGAGGTGGCGGGCTCGCCGCTCGACTCCGCGGATTCGATCCTGGAATCGATCGAGAGCTATCGCACCGACCCAGGCGAGAGCTTCGTGATGAGCCTCGGCCTCGGCTTCGAAGCCGATGCGCGCTGCGCGTCGCTGCCGAAGAGCCCTGTAGTCTCGGCGTTACGCGAAGCGATCCGCCGCGCCGCATGCGAAACGGGTGCAATCGTGCTCGCGCCGGTCGGCAACAAGCGCGGCGACGACGTCACGACGGGGATGCTCTATCCCGCTGCGTTTGCCGCGGAAGAGCTGCACTGCAATGGCGTGCCTCAAGGCCGTCCTCTGGTTGTCGCCATCAGCGGCGTCGATCTCGCGCTCCGTCCGCTCGAAAGCTCGCGCGCCAACGCTCCGCTCATGACGATCGGTGGACCGTTCGCTTACGAAGGGAAGGGGCCCGATGAACAGCTCAACCCCCGGACTGCCAGCTCGGTCGCCGTCGCAGCGGCGGGCCCGATCGTCAGCATCGCGTGGTATCTGCGCCCCGACCTCGATGCGGCCGGCCTGATCAAAGCACTCAGCAAAGCTGGCACTGCCAGCGGTTCGAGCCGCATCCTCAGGGCGTGCAGAACATGGGAGAAGCTGTGCAGCAACAAACAACTAGGCCGTTGCAGCGACCTCGCCACTTTGTGCAGCGGCGTCCCCACCGTGACCGCTGTAGAGCTGCAGCCAACAGCGGCAACGCAAGCGAGTGCAGCGCAAGCCTCTACAACGGGCAACGAGCCTGAATACTGCCTAGGTCGAGGCCAAAGAATCGAGCCCTCCGGGCCCGGCGAGTGACCCAGTCCAACGATCGCGCGTGGAAAGCGCAAGGCCTTTGCGGGCGCGCGAGCATAGATCCGCCACCGCGACCGAGCGGTTCGCAGCTGGCGCTGCTGGATGGTCTTGGTACCGCGGCTCTCTAGCACTACTGCTCCCAATCTTTCGCGGCGCCTCGCTTGTTCCCGCTTTCCACAGCGCCCGTGTGCTCCTCGAAAGGGGAGTGGCCATTCCTTCGTCGCCCACGGACCCTGTGAAAACCGGGCCCTGCGCGATCCACCACGAAAGATTGGGAGCAGAAGTGCTAGCGGGTGGGCGTTGGCGGTCGTGCGGCACCCTGAGCTGTGCTCATGGTACCACGCGCCGGAAGGCATACGCATCGAGCGCCGCGTCCCCTTCGCGTAGAACCCGCTGATACAACCGCGCGAGTGGCTCTCGTTCAGCGAGCCCCTCGCGCAAGCGCCCGGACACCAGCTCCGCCGCGCGGTCATCCACTGTGCGGGAAGGCGCGAGCACCTCATCGCTCCCTGCCATCACAAAAGCCTGCGCGATGCTGATTCCAACAGCCTCGCGCAGGTCAGGTGCCCGCGCAGCCTCGCAGGCGCTTAGCACCACACGCGCAGGCGGCGCACGCAATGCGAGAATATCCGCAACACTCAGCTCACTGTCGGTAAACGCGAGCGCACTGCGCAACGAGCCTGTGTCGTCGGCCCTGCCATGCCCCGCGTAGTAGAACAAAGCGGCGCGTGCCGATGCAGCTGGTAGCGGCAGCGCAGCCAGGCTGCCGAGCGCAGCGTTCCCGGAACCTGCTCCCTGCAACGCCGCGAGCTGATCCAGCACACTGACCTTCCAGCCACCCGCAGCCAACACGCGCTCGAGCGCATCCAGCTCGCGCTGCGCATACACGAGATCTCCGGCACGGTCCGCCGCGAGCAGCGCAACTTCTCGCGCGATCGAACGCTCCGCAGCCCTCGGCGGCAAGTCCAACGAATAAGCCACCGGCACCTGCGCGATCAAAGGCGCCCCACGAAACGGCAGCGCGTGAACATCCAGGCCCTGTGGCTCGCTAAAGCTCAGCACGCTGACCTCGCGCGCCTGCGCCAGCCAATCCGCGAGCGGTTCCAGATATGCAGCCCCAGCTGGCACGTCTGCATACCGAACATGCCGCGTCTCTGCGCCGAACGCCGCGTAGGCCTCCAGGCCGTGGTCAGATCGCAGCCAGGCCACGATCAGCTCTCCGCTGCGAGGCGCGCGCAGCGTCTCATCCTCTGCCAACGCATCACGCCCGAGCAGCGCGAGCAACTGCGATTGCGCGGCTTCGAGCGCTGCCCTGTGCTCCACTATGCCGCGCTCAGCGGCAACGCGCTCACTATCGGGCGCCACGCTCGCCCGCCGCGCGAGCTCGGTCAGCTCACTGCGCTTCTGCAGCACCGCCGCATAGGCCTGCTGCCAATCGGCGGCCATCGCGCGCTCCCACACGCGCTGATCGCGAGCCAGCGCGAGCAAGTGCCGCCGCTGTGCGCGGCGCAACGCGTGAAACGCCTGCTCGGTCCGGCCCGCAGCCAGGTAAGCCTCACGCAACCCGCGCGCGCTGTGGTCGTGCGTCCCAAAAAAACTGGTGAGCGCGCTCGGATCCGGCACCCCACGCGCGCCCTGCGCCAGCAGCTGCTCTGCCGCTTCGAAGCGCTCGATCGCCTCCGGCCAGCGCCGCTGCGCCGCGAGCGCACGGCCGAGCCCATCCAGCGCCCGCCAAGCAGGCTCGGTGCTCAGCGTGCGCTGCGACTGCGCATGGAGCGCCTCGAAGCGCTCAGCGGCGCCCGCCGCATCGCCGCTGGCCAGCTCGAGCTCCGCAGCCAACAGCGACCGATATTGCGCCATGCGCGGCTCGTCTTCGAACGCTCCCGCGGCCTCGATGCCGTCCCGCGCAGCGCTAGAGTCGCCACGCCGCAGTGCATCGTAAGCAAGGCTGAGCTTGGCGTGCGCCGGTCGCCAGCTCGCCGTCGCCCGACAACGCGTGTAGCTCTCGACCGACTCTTGCAGATGCCGTGTCGCATCGGCGCTCGTCGCAGCCTGACCTGCATTCGCGCGCAGCAGCTCCAGCTCCACCCAACCCAGGTTGCCGAGCGCGATCGCACGAAAGCAAGCGTCGCCGCGCGCCTGCTCGCTCTGTGTGAGGCTCGTGTACAGCTCGTACGCACGCAACAGCCGACCTTGCAGCACGCTCACCATCGCGAGCCCGTTCAGTACGTGGCCGCGCAATGTAAAAGCGCCACGTTCCACCCACACGCGTGCCTGCTCGTACGCACGGGCAGCGTCGTGCAGCGCGGCGAGCTCCGCCGCCAGCACCCCGCGGTTGTTCTCGGTCAACGCACGCCCATACGCATCGATCACGCCCCGTGCGGGATCCCCGATCTGCTCGGCCCGTGCGAGCGCCGCGCCGCTCGCCGCGAAGTCGTGCGCTGCCGAAGCGTGGTTGGCCAAGAGCGCCCAAGCGCTGCGTGCGAGCGACGTACGTCCGAGCTGCTGTGCGAGCACCGCGGCCGCCTGCAGATGCTCCGCACCTTGCGCGCGCTGCGCCGTCCGGTACTCGCGTCGCGCAAGCTCGTACAAAACAAACGCACGCTCGTCACCGTGTACGCGCTCCGAGAGCCCTCTGAGCTCCTCGCGCGCGGTCGCATTATCAACCGACTCGATCTGCTTCCGCCACGGCCAGCTCGCGGCCGCGCGCAGCTGCAAGAGCTGCTGCGCGCGTGCACCGAAGCGCAGCCTCAAGCTCTGCTGCCCCGCGCGCACGGGCACGCGATACAAATGGCCACCGCCCACGCGCTCTGCTGCGTGCGAAACCCACGCACGCGCATCGGGCACATAAGTCTCTAACGGCTCAGACCCTTCATGCCAGACGATCACATCTTGTCCGGCCTCGAGCTCGCACACCCCACCCTGATCGAGTTGCTCACAGCCAGACACCGCGATGCGCGCGAGCTCCACGCGCCCCGCGTACGAGGGCGGCAGCAAGCTGAGCGCGAGCATCGGCGCCCACAGCGCGAAGCGAATGTGCACGGCGTGATTGTGCCACGCGTGACAGCTGCTCTCGCGTCGCACCTACACGCGCACGCAACACAGGAGAAAAGAGAGGGGCGGCGGTCGGCGCTCAGTTTGGGGAAACTAGACTGGCACCGCCGCCGCTGGCGACTCGAAAGTGGGGGGACACTTTCAGGGAGTCACCGAGTGATTCGCATAGATAGCGAAGAGCGTGCCAGCCTCTAACCCAAATAGATTGGCGCTAAGACCTGTATGGATGCAGATCTGAAAAGATCTGATTGCATCCGCGAAAGCTTACGTGGAGTCTGATGTAAGATGAGGACACTCACTTTGCATACGCAGGGTGACAGAACAGTGTCAGCCGCCGATGGCTGCTGCCGCCCTCAGCATCAAACGCGGCCGCTCATGCGCAAGGGCTGCGCCACAACCAAAACTTTCTAACAGTCGAAGTGCGAAACTGCTGCTCGCGCATGCAGCCGGAGCTTACGTTCATGCGAACGCTGATGCTCGGAATGCAAAACTGAAAAGTGCAAGAGTTGGTCTGCGCAAGCAGCAGTGTGTTTCTCCCCGGTGACCTCTCAGCGCGGATACTTATAGAAGCCGCGACCGGTCTTACGACCGAGCCAACCCGCTGCCACGTGGTTGCGCAGAATCGTGGGTGGTCGGTATTTCTGATCACCAAACTCACGGTGCAACACCTCGCCGATGTACAGCACTGTGTCGAGACCGATCAGATCAGCGAGCTCCAAAGGTCCCATCGGGTGGTTCAGCCCGAGCTTGGCGCCCATGTCGATGTCATCCGGCGTCCCTAAGCCTTCCTGCAGCGCGAAACAGGCCTCATTCAGAAACGGAATGAGCATACGGTTCACGATGAAACCGGGCATGTCGGTGGCCGAAACGATCACCTTGCCCATCTTCTCAGTCACCGTACGCGCCAGCTCAGTGGTCTGATCGCTCGTCTGCAGCCCGCGAATGATCTCCACGAGCCGCATCAGCGGCGGTGGATTCATGAAGTGCATGCCGATGAAGCGCTCGGGGTTCTTGATGGCCGCTGCCAGCTTCGTGATCGGAATCGACGATGTATTGCTAGCGAGGATCGTGTCAGGACCGGTGACCGCTTCTGCTTCACGGAAGATCGCGCTCTTGATGTTCACATCTTCGATCGCGGCTTCGATCACGAGCTGCACATCGGACAGCTGCTTGAAATCATGCGCAGGCGTGATGCGTGAGATGGTCTCCTGCCGGACACTGTCGTCCAACTTGCCCTTCTTGACCTGCGTAGCGAGCGCGGAGTCGATGCGCGCACACGCCTTTCTCGCGAGCGCTTCGTCCAAATCAAGCAACCGGACGCGGAAGCCCGCGCTCGCTGCAACCTGCGCGATGCCCGTGCCCATCTGTCCCGCGCCAACTACACCAATGCTCTCAATCGCCATCGGAGCCCTCCGTTGAGTGTCTCAACAACAGAGACACTACAGATCGCATAGCCCCGTTGCAGCTTTCCAAGCAAGACCCAAGCGCAGTACTAGCGCAGACGTCTGTACTCGAAACACATCAGCACACCATGCCTATCAATGGCCCACGCGTGCCATTGACGCAGATATTCTGCCAGCCCACGGCAAGGCACGTTCCAGCTGCGCAGCGAGCGAGAACAACAGGCCTTCTGACCCGTGGCCGCCTAAAAAGTGAATGCCCAGCGGCAGTCCGTTTCCGAATGAATGCAGAGGCACGGACATCGCTGGCACGCCGGTGACATTCGCCAACTGGGTGAACGGCGTGACGGCCAGGTTTTGAATGGCCACATCCTCGACGATGCCCGGCGCGAGCGCGATCACGCGCGATAGCCCGAGTGGCATCAACACGCGAAACAGCGCTGCAGCCGCTGGCGGCGTCGCCACCTCACCGATGCGCGGCGCGGCTTGTGCCAGCGTGGGTGTCATGTACAGGTCATAACCTTGGAGGAACACACCCAACTGATAACCGTACTCTGTCCAACGGACATAACTGTCAGCATAGTCGCGCGCGCTGCGCCCGAGCGCGACAGCTTCCATAGCCAGAGAGTCGAGCTCGAAATCGCCCTTGCCGCCGAATAGCGCGCGCGCTTCCTGCAGCTGATGCGACAGCTGTGCGTACCAAACGCCCAAGAAATCACGCGCGAGCTGCATCTGATCAAGCTCTGGCTCTGCGTGCTCGACTGTGTGACCAAGCTCTGAAAGCAGCGCCGCGGTCTTCTCCAACGCCGCGACCACCTCGGGTTTCACAGGCGTACCGATCGGCGAACGCGTCGAAAACGCGATACGCAGCTTACCAGGATCGCGCTCGAGCTCTTGCGCATAAGGCCGCTCGGGGGGTGCGATCAGGAACGCCGCGCCAAGCTCCGGACCGTGCACAGCATCGAGCATCACGGCGCTGTCGCGCACGCTGCGCGTGAGCACGTGATGCATCGCAGCGCCGTGGATCGCCTCGCTCACGCCCGGCCCGCTCGGCGTACGCCCGCGCCCGGGCTTCAAGCCAAACAGCCCTGTCGCGCCTGCAGGGATGCGGATCGAGCCGCCACCGTCGTTTGCACCGGCCATCGGCACAACGCCGGCTGCGACCGCCGCGGCAGAGCCACCGCTCGAGCCACCAGGCGAACGCTCCAGATCCCAAGGGTTGCGCGTCGCACCCCATGCGATCGGCTCCGTGATGCCCTTGCTCCCGAACTCGGGCGCGTTCGTGCGACCAAACACGACCGTGCCGGCCGCGAGAAAACGCCGCACGATCTCGGAGTGCACCTTCGGAAAGTGGTTGTTGCTGCGATACAAGCGCGAGCCCGAGCTCGAGAGCACACCCGCGTAGTCCTGCTTGAGATCTTTGATCAGGAACGGAACACCCGCGAACGGCCCCGCTGCTGACCCGCGCTCGGCGAGCTCCCGTGCAATGTCATACATCGGTATGACGATCGCATTCAGCTGCGGGTTCACCGCTTCCGCGCGGCGGATGGCGGCCTCGAGCAGCTCACTTGCCGTCACGTCTTTGCGTCGGACCAGCTCCGCCAGCCCGACGCCATCATAGTGCAGGTACTCCGTCTCCGAAATCATCGCGCGTTACTCCCGTAGGAGCCGCATCATATGACCTGGAGCACCAGCTTGCCGGTGTTTTCACCGTGAAACAGCTTGTTCAACGTCTCCGGGAAGGTCTCGATGCCCTTCACGATGTCTTCACGGGACTTCAGCTGACCGCTCTTGATCCAACCTGCCATCTCGCTCGTAGCTTCAGGAAAGCGCTTTGCGTAATCGAACACGACCATGCCTTCCATGCGCGCGCGGTGCACGAGCAGGGACATGTAATTGCTTGGGCCTTTGACTGGCGTAGTGTTGTTGTACTGTGAGATCGCGCCGCAGATCACGATGCGCGCCCGCATCGCCAAGCGCGTAAGCAGCGTGTCGAGGATATCGCCGCCCACATTGTCGAAGTAGACGTCGACGCCCTTGGGACAGGCTTCACGCAAGCGCTGCTTGAGATCCGAGCCTTTGTAGTCGATGGCGGCGTCGAACCCGAGCTCGTTCACGAGGTACTCACACTTCGCTTGTCCGCCCGCGATGCCCACCACGCGACAGCCTTTGATCTTCGCGATCTGACCCACCACAGTGCCCACAGCACCGGCTGCACCCGATACGACCACCGTCTCACCGGACTTCGGCTGACCCACGTCCAACAGGCCGAAATACGCGGTCATGCCGGGCATACCGAGCACGCCCAAGTACGTGGGCAGCGCTGCCAGCGACGTGTCGACCTGGGTGAGCTGATCCCCCGGCAACGTCGCATACTCTTGAATGTTGAGCGTGCCCGAGACGAAGTCGCCGGCTTTGAAACCATCGTGCTTCGAAGCTTCGACCTGACCCACGCCGCCTGCGCGCATGACATCGCCCAGCTCGACTGGCGCGATGTACGAGCGACCTTCGTTCATCCAGCCGCGCATCGCAGGGTCGAGCGATAGGTAGTGCGTTCGGACGAGCACTTCGCCCGCTGCCGGCTGCCGCGGCTCTTCCTCTGTCAGCTTCCAATCGCTGCGTTTGGGTAAGCCCACGGGGCGGGCTGCCAGGCGAAACTGCCGATTTACACGCGTAGACATGATCGAGCTCCCGGTTCTTTCGTAAAGAACCGGGAGCATACATCAGCGTCGAAAGCCGGCTACTTCCAGAACTTCTTGAAGAACTGCCACGCTGCCACGCCGAGCGCGAGGTGCGTGTCATTGGCGTAGAGGATGTGCCCGCCGATTGGCTGCGTCCCCGCTGCCACCGTGCACAACACCACCTCGACGCCTTCGTCGCATTCGGTCCATTTCTCGCACTTCGTGGCAGGCACGGAGGCCTCACACGCTGCGATCGGATAGGTGAAGCGATCTGGCGCGTCTGGGTCGCCCACGTTGTTCGACACCGTGATGCAGACCGGATCCATGTTCGTCATCGGCCCGCCCCAGTCCCACGACTGCGTCGGTCCCATCTTGCAGTTGTTGTGCATGGCGATCTGCTCCATCGTCTCGCGGTCGTCGGCGTAGCTCGTGAGCTGATCGCCTTCGGCGTGGAACGAGATCGTCGGCGTCGGACGCTCGAGCTTGGAGCAAGCTTGTGTGAGCATCGCGACCGGTGCCATGCCGCGCCAGCGCTTTGCATTGTCGCAGCCAGTGGCGACAGTCTGCATGCCGCCCATCGAGATGCCCGTGACGTACACGCGCTCCGGATCGACCTTGGCGATCTTCTCCACTTGATCGGCCGCGCCATTGACAAACGGCACGTCAGTCGCCGGTGCCCAGCGCATGCCGATGCCGGCCGGCGTAACGATGATCGCGTTGTCTTCTTGCACGGCACGGTGCCAAAACGAGCCATAACCACCGGGGAACATCTGACCACTGAGGTCGAAGCCCTCGCGGCCTGTGTGCACATCGATGCTCTCGCTCGCGCCATGACAGTCCATGATCATCGAGGCGGGCGTGCAGGGATCGTATTTCGGCGAGGCGTAGATGTAGAACTCGCGCTCTTGCCCCTCGATCATCATTTTGCACAGCCGATCATCGTTTGGCTTGAGCGGGGCGTTGCAGGGATCAGTGTCAGTCGATGCAGGCACCATGCATGTGACTGGAGGTTGCTCGGCGCCTGCGCCCGCTGCCGTGGCGCCGCTGCCAGCTGCTGCTCCGGCCGCAGCTGCGCCGGCGCTGCTGCTCGGAGCGGCACCGCTGCCAGCTGCAGCGGTGGTCGAGGTCGTCGCGGACGGCCCGGCGTTCGCTCCCGACGCTGGCTGCGTAGCGCTTTTCGCGCCTGCGCTTCCGCCGCTGCCAGCGACGCTGGCGCTCGTGGCAGAGGCGCCGGCTGCCGATGGCGATTGAGTCGCTGTGTTCGCGGTTGCCGCGTTGCCGCTATTCGGGTCTGTCCCCGAGCTTGAACAGCCTACGCAAAAGACGAGGCTTAGACCCAGTCTTAGTCTTGTTAATTCGTTCATGGCACCTACCTCGAGACGAACCTGGTCGACGCCGCGCTGCAGCAGAGAGCGGATACGCGTCGAGCGATTCGTAGATGCCAGCCAGTCTTGCGCCAGGTATTTTCGGCGTCAATAGCACTCACGCCGAATCGTTGTATGCACCAACCAGTTTGCGCACTTTGTCAAAGCACCTAACACCGAGCGGAACAGGCCGCCCTAGACTTAGGCCAGCGACTTAGCTCCACAAGCTCTCGCACATCACGGGATAACGAACCGGTGCAAACGCATCGAAGCGCATGTCCCGCACGCGGCGCAGGTCGCCCCAGAGCAGCTTATGACCACGCAGCGTGCGCGTGCTGCGAATCGATCGCTCGAGCTCCTCGATCTCAGCCTGCAACGCAGCGCGCGGCTCACTCACCTCGCCGAGCAAACGCACACCGGGCGGCGCGCTGAACCGCGCCTTGATCAACGCAGGCAACCAAAGCGTGGTGCGCGTCGTCACGGCCATCAAACAAATGCGAGGGTTGTGCGCGAGATTCGCCGGCATCGCTTGCGAATAAGCATCGAAGTAATAGCCAGTCGCATCGTCACGAAAAAAAGCATGACCAATCGGCGTGACATGCGGGTTCCCCTCAGGCGTGACAGTCGCGATCGCAAAGTGACGACTCGACCGCTTAGCATCCCGCAACACGCGCAAAATCGCAGGCCAATGTTCAAGAATATCCATGCACGCACCCTAACACTACTGCTCCCAATCTTTCGCGGCGCCTCGCTTGTTCCCGCTTTCCACAGCGCCCGAGTGCTCCTCGAAAGGGGAGTGGCCATTCCTTCGTCGCCCACGGACCCTGTGAAAACCGGGCCCTGCGCGATCCACCACGAAAGATTGGGAGCAGTAGTGTTAAGCCGAGCCCCGCACACAAGCTAGATGTCACGCCCTGCGACTTCGACTGTTCCGGCCGACGGCGTGTCGACACAGCCGATAAGATTGAGCAGCGTGGTCTTGCCGCTGCCGGAAGGGCCAGCGATCGAGAGAAACTCACCTGCTTTGACCTCCAGATCGATGTCCCGCAGCGCAGGCACGACCACTTTTCCTAGTTGATAATTCTTCGTCGCTTCCCGGATCGAGACGACGGTGTCCATAACGCTTTCCTCGAGGAGCCCATGCCACGCACGTGTACGACGCCGCGCGCACTGGGCTCCTTCCCCCGACGGATAACTTGAGTGAGTGAATGACGTGACCGCGCTCAACGCGCAGCGGTGCATCAGCGCACAGCGCTAACGATGTGTCGGATGAGAACAGCGCGCATCGTCGACGTCAGCTACTCAGCGTGGAGCAGCGCGTGCAGGGACGACACGTTTCGCTTACGGTTATATTACTCGCAGAATACGCGAACCTTTTCGGTGCCGTCGTCGACGTCGACCTGAAGCTCCTGCAGATGCGCCACCAAACCCTCGAAATCCTCGGGCCGCAGCTTGGAGATGTCGATGTCGACGCCGTTTTCCTTGAGCGCACGTGTCACCGGCTCGTAAGCCACGCCGGGCAGAAGCGCTGCCAAGCGCATACCCGCACGGATCAGCTCGATCGGGACGCGCACGTTGACCTTGTTGGGCTTGCCCTCGACTGTACCTTCCACCAGGACGCGCAAGTACTTCGGTCCAGCCGCTGTTGGCGGCGGAAGCGTTCGTGCGGGCAGGGCTGGCATGCTGCTCTTGCTGCTGAGAGCGTCGAGCAAGGCCTCTGCTTCTGCGGCGGTGATCTTGCCTTCGGCCATCATGTTCAAGATTCTGCGTCGTTCTTCAGACATGGTTCAGTTCCTTTTCGTGCGTTGCAGTTCAGTACAGTGCGATCGTCCAATCGCCGGTCTCAGGTTCCTTGATCTCGAGCTGCGTGCCGTGCAGCGCGCACAACACCTGGTAGCTCGTGACCAACGTCGCGAACACCGCGCGTCGCGGCGCGGGCACGCACAAGCAGATCGGCAGCGCCAGAATGAACAGCGTGATGATCAGCGGCCACAGCAGGATCAGCGGCAGCCAGATCGTCGGCCAACCGTTGTGCCGTACGCGCGCAGCCATGGGTAGGACGGGCCAGGTCATCGGCCGAGCTCCTTCAATGCTTTCTTCACATCGATCTCTCCACGCTCGAGCTTGTCCAGCACCGCACGTCGCTCGTCGTCCGAGTTGGGGGTGGAGGTCACGTCTTCGACTGCGACCGCTGGCCCGAGCTGCTCCGCCAGGCGGTTCAAACGTGACTTGATCGTGGGGTAACTGACGCCGAACAGCCGCTCCATCTCTTTGATGGACCCGTGACTGCGGACAAAAGCGACGATGAAGAGCTGGTCTTCGACTGGCAGCTGCGCGAGCAGCGGCAGCTCGAATGCGCCTTCGATCGCAATCCCGCTCGTCTGCAGTCGCACGCGTTCCACCGTGAAGGGGGCGCCGGCGGTGATCTCGGTAAGTTGTTTCCAGTCCATTGTCTTTGTGCACTCAATATGCCGCGTGACATTGATTTAATCAATCTTCAGATTGAGTTTTTTAATCCATGGGGTGGGTTCATGTAAGCTCGGTGGCTCGGCCACAGGTTGTGGCAGGCCTCAGCCGAACAGGGGCTGGCGGATGGACCCGCCGCCCCCCAACCAGGTCCCGAATCCGAAACTCGGTGGCCGAGCCCAACAGTGCGTCGATGCCGACCCGCATTGGCGAAATCGAGTAGGAGCAGCGCGCGATTGCGTCGCGCTCCGCATACGCATAGGAAGACGACAGAGATGGGGACGATAAACGCAAGCTCGGTCGCGCAGGAGGGAGCGCGCAGTGCTCTCGGTTTGGCTCTGCGAGCGATCGCTGCAGCGCTGTTCGTTTGCGCGTGTGCTGGCTCGGCCGATGAAGCGCCTGTCGCGAAGCCAGCTGCGCCGCGTGAGCCGCTGCCGGAGCTGCCGCGCGGCGAAGAGCAGCTGGCCAACCTGTGCGCGCGAACCGGCGAAGACGATGTGCGCGACGCCTTTTGCGATCACGCCCCCGAGATCTTCAGCCTATACGACCTGCAACGCACGCTGGGCATGGACAGCGAGTCGGTCACCAAGCTGCGCGAGATCAAGACGGGTGGCGTGACCGCGATCTCGCTCGCGGGACATTCGACCTCGCTCTCGAAGCACAATGTCTCTGCGATCAACCCGCGGCTCTTTCAGGCACGCGCGCGTTTTCCCTCGTTCCAGATGGTGATCCTCGCGTTCAACCGTGGCGACCAAGAGGTCGAGCTGATCTCGCGCGACCGCGTGACTGGCGAGCTGAACTTCTACCTGGTGAGCTTCAAGCAGGCGTGCAACGACGCGAAGAAGGGCTGCGATCACGCCGATCTGTTCACGAGCGCGATCGAGCGCGACTGGACCGAGATGTCGCTGTACGACGAGATCGATCTGCAGAACACGGTCTGGGACTGTGCGACCTGTCACCAGCCGAACGGGCCCGGCTCGATCAAGCAGATCATCATGCAGGAGTTCAACGCGCCGTTCACGCACTGGTTCTTCCGCGAGACTGAGGGCGGCAACGCGCTGTTGACCGACTACCTCGCCGCTCATAGCGACGACGCCGTCGGCGGCATGACCTCCGAGCAGGTGAAGGTGACTGACCCCACGCTGCTTCCGACTTTGATCCTCGCGCGCGATGGCACTTACAAAGGCGCATTTGATTCCGTGCGGATCGAGCAGGAAATTAAGCAAAAAAGCGTCGGTGAGGGCGGCGGGCAGCCGCAGGACAACCGCATTCCTGGTGAGAGTCAGACCTGGCGCGACGCGTACGAAAACAGCCTGCTCGGCACCCCACTGACGCTGCCGTACCACGACGTGAAAGTGACCGATCCCCAGAAGCTCAGCGCAGTGAGTGAAGCGCTGCAGGCGTTCTCGCGCGGTGAGCTGGAAGAGGATGAGCTTCCCGAGATCAACGATGTGTTCCCGGACGATCCGAAGCTGCTCGCCGAGCTCGGCTTCATGACCGAGCCTGGCAGCGAGGGCGAGTCGGTGCTGCTGCAAGCGTGCGCGCAATGTCATCGTGAGCCGCTCGACCCGACGCTCTCGCGCGCACGCTTCCGCGCCGATCTCAAAGGCGTGACCCGCGCCGAAAAGGACCTCGCGATCCAGCGCATGCGCCTCGATCCGAGCGACCCTCTGGCCATGCCACCAGTGCGCGCGCGCAAGCTCACAGAAGAAGCGCGGGACCGAGCCATCAAAGCCCTCATGCGCTGATCGCGCGCGCCCGCGGAGCGCCCCGTGAACACCGCACCTGCCCACTTGGAGGCTCCTTTGAAAGCAATCGCGTGCGTGTGCGCTCAGGTTTCCTTGCTGCTTGGAGCGTGGCTTGTGGGCTGCGGCTCGGCTGGCGGCGCGAGCACGAGCGCGCCGACGGGTGCGTCAGGCGCAGGCGATGTGCCTCGAGCCTCGGGGCAGGGCTCGGCTGGGTGCTCGAGCGCGGGCCGCGCGGCAGCGATCCCGGTGTGTGAGAGCGCAGCCACGGCTGCGAGCTCGGACGCAGCGGGTGGACCCGGCGGCTCTCCTAGCGGCGGGACGGTTGCAGCGGGGAGCGGCGCGGCTGGACCTGGCGCAGGGCGCAACGCCACCGCGGCTTCCGCAGGACGCGGTGGCGGGCAAGCGGGCGCGGCTGGCACGGGTGGAATGCCCGCAGCAGGAGCTGCCGCCAACGGCGGCAACGTCGCGAGCTACTACATGGGCGCGGACGTCACGGACCAAGAGTACGCCCCGGCGGAAGTGCGCGAGCGCCTGCTGGACTCGATGATCGAGCACGGCTTCAACGCGATCCGCCTGCGCACGTTCGTCGATCCGCGCGCAGCCGACGGCTACGACAAGGTCAACGGCTACGCCGACCTCGCGCACACGATCGATTTCGGGAAGCAGATCAAAGCCCGCGGCATGTTCCTCTCAGTCGATTTTCACTACAGCGACAACTGGGCCGATCCCGGCAAGCAATGCGTGCCGATCGCCTGGCAGCGCTACAACACCATCGCCGAGCTGGCCAGCGCGCTCGGCGACTACACACGCGACGCCATCACACAGCTGGTGGCGGCGAACGCGCGCCCGGATCTCGTGCAAGTCGGCAACGAGATCACGCCAGGCATGCTGCTGCACCGCTGCGACGAAGGAGGCTTGCCGACAGGCGACAATCCTGTGCGCGGCAGCATCGAGCACTGGACCGATCTGGGCGCGCTGCTCAAGGCAGGCGTCGATGCGGTGCGCGAGGTCGACCCGAGCATCTCGATCTCGCTGCACATCGATCGCGGCGGCGACAAGACAAGCGACACACCTGGCAGCGCGCTCGAGCTCAGCATCGATTGGCTCAGCGAAGCGACCAAATACGTCCGCATCGATGCGTTCGGCGAGTCCTGTTATCAGCGCTACCAAGGCGATCCTGCGAGCCCCGAGCGCTCACAGGCCACCTGGCGCGCCACGCTCGGTGGCCTCGCGCAGCGCTTTCCAGAGATCAAGCTGTTCGCTGCGGAGTACGGACCCGCGCAACGGGAGATCAACGACGTGCTCTACGAACTGCCCAAACGACAAGGTCTCGGCACGTTCAACTGGCAGCCCACCACTGAAGGCGACTGGAATCGAGGCCACGATCTGTGGCGCCGGTCCGGTGACATGTACAGCGAGCAGCCCGACCTTCAGCGCTACAAGCAGATGAAGGTCGATTTCGCCGATCGCTTGTAGTCAGTCCTCGACGAACGCACGCAGCCGTTCGAGCGTGTGGTCCCATTCGAGCGAGATCGTATCGAGCCAGCGTTTGGCTTCGAGCAACGCGCGCGGTTGCAGCGTGTATACGTTCTCCCTGCCTTCTTTGCTGCTGCGCACGAGCCCAGCGTCTTCGAGCACGCGCAGATGTTTGCTGACAGCTTGCCGGCTCACACCAGCGTTGCTCGAGAGCCGCACGATCGACAGCGGACCCTCATTGCACAGGCGCGAGACGACCTGCAAACGCGTCTCGTCGCCCAATGCTGCGAACACCGGCGCAGAGCCGGCGAGGGCGCGCGCGCTACCGGCCCGCCGCTGCGCCATACACGTACTTCTCGATCATTTTGGTTTGGTGCGTCCAGCCGCCCTCGTTTTCGGTGAAAGCACGCGCTCGGCGCTCGAGCGGCACGCGCTCGAAGCCGGACTCGGTGATCTTCAAGTGCGTCTTTCCGGGCTCGATCTCTTGCAGCTCGAACGTCACGAGCGTCATCGGCTCTGTGTCGTACGACATGCCGGGCTCGACCGCGTAAGGATGCCAGTGAAATGCAAACAGCCGCATCGGCTCGATGCGCTCGACGACAATTTCGAACGGGGTTCCTGCGTGTGACTCCTGCAGCTTGGCCACCTCTTCATCGACTTTGGTCGGCTGAATCGTGCCGGTCGCCTTTTTGCCGGCCACAAACGGACCGTCGAGCGCACAGCCGAACCAGGTTCCAAACTGCTGTGAATCCGTGATGGCGCTCCAAACGCGCGCGAGCGGGGCGCGCAGCGTGATCTGTTTTTCGATTTTGTCGGGAATGCTCATGTGCAACCTCCTGGTTGCCCATCAACCTAGACCTCGGTTCTCGCATGCGCAACCTTTTTGTTGCGTTTGTGGTGAACTGGCCCCAGTGTGCGCCTGAGCGGTGTCTATGGCCTGTTTGGGCCCACACCAGCGCTCCGCGCGACGCGCGTTTGTGGGTGCAGCCCTCAGCTGCGTGCAACGTTTTGCCAGTCGTGAGAGCCACCTCACATGCAGCGCTGTTCCAATGTTAGTCAGGCGATGCTAACAACGTAGACGTCGGGCGAAGTTGTCCGGACGTACGACCCGCATTTTCTGTTAGCAAGGGGCGAGGGTAGTCATGAGCGAACGCGACATGATGCGCTGCGGGCTGATGTTGTTTGCAGCAGCAAGCATGCTGCTCGTCGCGTGCCCGAGGCGCGAGCCGCTCCTGTGTGGTGCACAAGAGTCCTGTCCGAGAGGCCTCGTCTGCTCGGAAGGCGTGTGCATCAAAGATCGGGAAGAAGAGCCCGATGCTTGCATCCCTACCGAGTACGCCGCGGTGGATGGCGAGTGCCGGCTGGAATGCAGTCAGTCGACGACGTACCCGACTGAAGCCGCCTGTTGCGAGGCGCATCCCGAAGCCTGCGACAACGAAATCGATCGCTGCCCGCCAGAGCCCCCCGGCCCTGATGAGATCCTGGTCGCACTCGTCGCTCTACACTGTGAGTACGGCGAAGAGTGCTGTTGCGGAACGTGCAAACCGAGCAAGATCTGCACTGCGCTCGCGGGCGAAGAGCTCGGCTGCTTCAACACCGACTGGTGCTTGAACCCGTCCTGTCAGGAGCCGTGAGCTTAGAACTTGGTTTCAGAGCGCAGAACGCGCGAGCCGCCCATGTCGACGAAGTAGAGCTTGCCGTCCGGGCCGAACGTCAGGCCTGCGAGGCTGCGCGATGCCGCACCGGGGATCGTGAGCTTCCCGAGTGGCATGCCGTCGAGCGCGAAGCGATGAATGACGCCGGTTTCGTTGTCGCTGACGTACAAGCGCTGTTCGTGCAGCGCGACGCCTGAGGGTAGCTTTAGGCCGTAGCTTGCAGGCACGAAGTCTTCGACTTTGCCACCCGACACGTTCAGCGCGACATCGAGCTCGTCGACATTCTCTTGCGCGCTCATCGGAGCTTGCTCGGTGGCGCTGTTGGGATCGAACTTCACGACGCGCGCGTTGCCGGCATCAGCCATGTACAAGCGCTTGCCGGTTGTGTCCCACGCGAGATGTGCCGGGATGCCAGGTACATAGCGGATGCCGCTGACGGCGTAGCGCCACTCGGAGCCGTCCGAGTGGTCGTCGTTGCCGATGCCGTGGTCTTTGCCGAAGTCGTAGCGCACAAGCATCCCGTTGCCGCCGGAGTACGTCCAGTACTTGCTGCCGCTGCCTTCCCACTCGATGCCGGTGCAGGTCGGCGTGCGATGCAACATATCGATGTGTGAGCCGGGACCTTCGGCGCCGGTGTCCGGGCCATTGAACGGCGCTTCGCGATTCTCTTTCGAGATGGCGAAGATGCGCAGGTCAGAAGTCCAGAGCGTCGGGCCCATGAAGTCTTGCGTAGACTCGGGGCAGGTCGCGAACGTGCCTTCGACCATCTTGCCCGCGGCGTCGATGATCGTAGTCTCGCGCTGACCAAATGCGAGGCCCATCGGGCTCGGCGCGAAGTGACGCGCGGCCTCGGGATCGATGCGGCGCTGCACGTTGGGGGATGCGCCGCTGGCCTCTTGGATGATCGTGCTCGAGCTGTCTCCGTGGTTCACTACCCACAGCTCATCGCGCACGTACGGATTAAACGCCAGATCGCTGGGCTTCGCGAGGCTGCTGCTCGCGATCACCTTCAGCTCGGCGGTCAGCTCTTCGTAGACGATGCTCGGCACGCTGCCCGCGGCGCCGCCGCTACCAGCTGCAGGTCCACGCCCGCTGCTGCCAGCTTGCATGCTGACAGGCTCGCTGCCTGCGCTGCCGCCTTGGCCCGCGTCTGGCGGTGCGCTCTGGCCACCGCTGCCGGCGCTGGACGCATCGTTTTCTTGGCCTGCGTCGGGCGCACCCGCGTCGAGCTCCGTCTCGGGCTGCTCTGTGGGCTCTTCCTGCGTGCCTTGCGGCGCGGGGCTCTTAGAGCACGCTGCGGCCGAGGCGGCCAAGAATAAGACGCTCGCAACTCTGCTAAACATATCGAAAGGCTCTCCCTGTCTCCGTTTCGCTTGCGCCGTGACGAAGGTCGCTTGCAGGCGAGGCTCGGGTCAGGTGCCGGTAATGTAGCAGCATCGGCGCCGCCGGCAAAAACTCGTAGCGCGCTGCAACAATCTGGGGACTAATGCCGCTGATGGCGGCGGCTTGACAACCCGCGCGCGCGTTGAGCGAGCGTCCGGCTTCGCGCAACCACGCTCGATCGATCCGTCGCGCACGGCGCTCGTACAATGCAGATGCCGACCCATCGAGCAACGCGTGGTCCGCGACAGTCGCGAAGCTGAGCGACCCGCGTCGCGCGTCCCCTGCAACATGCGCGCTCAACGAGATACCCACGGCGCGCGGCACGCGTGTGCGAGCAGCGCAGCGTGATATGACTTCGGCGAGTTGCATGCTCGAGAACCTATTCTGTGGCGCCGTGGCGCTGGGAACGGCCGAAGGAGAAGATATGCCCGAGCTCGATGTTTTTGAAGCCATGCGCACGACGCGCGCTGTGCGCAAATTGCGGCCCGACCCCATTCCTGACGCTGTCCTGACCCGCGTGCTCGAAGCAGCGACGTGGGCGCCGAGCGGAGGCAATCGCCAGCCCTGGCGGATAGTCTTGGTGCGCTCAGCTGAGACGAAGCGTGCGCTGCAGGAGCAGTACATCGCGCTCTGGCGTGGCTACTCCGAGTCGCAACACAAGGTCATGGATGCGCTGTCCGAGAGCGCGCGTGCGCGCGGCAAACGCAGCCTCGCCGCTGGTGACTACCTCGCAGAGCACCTGCACGAAGCGCCCGCGATCTTGGTGTTCTGCTTCGACCCGAAGCTACTTGCGATTACAGACGCGAAGCTCGCGCGCGCATCTGTCGTGGGTGGAGCCTCGATCTATCCGGCCGTGCAAAACTTATTGCTGGCATGCCGTACCGAAGGATTGGGTTGTGTCCTCACCACACTATTATGTGCAGTCGAAGCGCAAGTGCGCCCACTGATCGGCTTGCCGGACAACTGGGGCACTGCAGCGTTCGTCCCGATCGGTTACCCAGTCGGACGCGGCCACAACGCCCCAGTCAGTCGCTTACCAATCTCCGAAATGGTCTACGCCGACCGCTTCGGCGAACGCCTAGAAAAGTAGCTCCGAGCCCGACCAAACACGCTCACCGCGAGCGCCGACGCGCCCAGCTAACGAGCGCGGGATTCTCATATCCCGCATCGGCAGGATTGATATTCGTCCCAGGCTGCACAATCGCATCAATCCGATCCAGCAGCGCATTGTCGAGGTCGATATCCGCCGCTCCCAGCTGCGACTCCAGCTGCTCCATCGTACGCGGCCCAATGATCGCCGAGGTGACACCCGGATGCTTGACGACAAACGCCAGCGCCATGTGCACGAGCGACATGCCGGCCTCCTCCGCGAGCTGCACGAGCCCATCGGTCGCCTCGAGCTTGCGTTGATTCACGGGCAAGCTCATGTCGTAGCGCGACGGCAGCCGCTGCGCGCGCGCCGAAGTCGGAGGCTTGCCCTTGCGCCACTTGCCCGAGAGCCATCCGCCGGCGAGCGGGCTCCAGGGAATCACGGCCATGTTGTGGCGCTGGCACGTGGGCAACACGTCCGCCTCGATGCCGCGCGCCAGAAGCGAGTAGGGCGGCTGCTCGCACACGAAGCGCGCCAAGTGCCGCTCGCGTGCGGTCCACTGCGCCTCGACGATCTGCGAGCCGGGAAACGTGGATGACCCGATGTAGCGGATCTTGCCTTGGCGCACGAGGTCGGTCAGCGCGCCCAGCGTCTCCTCGATGTCGGTGTGCGAATCGGGCCGGTGGATTTGGTACAGATCGATCCAGTCGGTCTTCAAGCGGCGCAGCGAGGCTTCGACCTCCTGGATGATCCAGCGCCGCGAGTTGCCCATCTGGTTCGGGTCGTCGCTCATCGGCGCGTGCACTTTGGTAGCGAGCACGATGCGTTCGCGGCGACCTGCCAGCGCTTTGCCTACGATCTCTTCCGACTCGCCGTAGGAGTACACATCGGCGGTGTCGATAAAGTTGATGCCTGCGTCGAGCGCGCGATGAATGATCCGGATGCTGTCCTCGTGGTCAGCATTGCCCCACTTGCCGAACATCATCGCGCCCAAGCACAAGTTGCTGACTCGGACGCCCGTGTTTGCAAACCATCGCTGTTTCATGGCCACCCAGTAGCCGCAGCGACACCCAGTTTGTCAACCCGCGCGTGACCGAGCCCGGTTCTCTTGCTAGCTCAGTGAAGGCAGCTATTCGGCGAAGACCCAATCGCCCCACCTGGATGGTCCAGCGCATGCGCAGGCCAGGCATAGGTGAAGTTGAAGCACATCTCCGCAGTGGTGCTTGCCCCGAAGTTGATCGGCAGGTTCGTACCGTTTTGGAACGTGCAGGTCGTCGTGACCGAGTCGCCGGGCATCAGCTTCACCGGCGTGTCGTAGACGGTCTGGAACTCGAAGCTGAACGGGCCATCGTACATGACCTCGGTGCCACCGGCCGTGCGATTGACGATCGACTTGAGGTGCGTTCCAGCCTTGTGCATATGCGGCCAGCTGAACAGCACGTTGATCGGGTCGGTCGCGTTCATGCCCGCGCGCATCGGCGTGCAGGTGCCTGCTGCCGTGCCCATCGAGTTGGGCGGTACGTCGATAGTCTCGGTGCCGAGCCAGCTGACCGACGCCGTATTCTTGCGGAACTTGCTCGACGTGCAGATCTCGACGCCGCTGGCGTCGCTCGCCATGGCGTTGGACGTGTTGAAGTAGTGAAACTCGACCGCAAGCAGCTCGCCCGGCGCTGGCATTTCGAGGCCCACGTCGGGCGGCAACGCGAAGTCCGGACGACCTGGCGCCCAACCTGTGATCAGCGAACGCGTGTCCGCTGCGCCGCACAAGATCCCCGCCGGACCGCCGAGGTCACAGGGCGTGATCGAGCCATCGGGCGCGTCCGCGTGCTCGGCGAACAGCAGCCAGTGATGCAAAACCGCTTCATTGTCAGCGAGGTGCCGGAAGCGCAGGCCTTGAACCGGCTTGGTCCACGGCGCCTTGAACGTGAAGATCGAGTAGTTCTCACCGTTCGGAACTTTGTACGGCGTCTTGTCAGAGACGGTCGGTTGACCGTGCGCGTGCAGCTCGAAGCACTCTTCGATGTCTGCGGCTTTCTCGCCGCCCATGGCTGCAACGCCTTCGTTCACGGCAGGGCCGCCAGCCGCGCCGCCAGTGGCTGCAGTGGTGCCGCTGTTCGTGCAGGCGACTCCGGCTTGCGCGCCAGAAGTCGACCAGCCCTTGAACATGGCGATCGCCGCGTCCGGTAGGCGTTTGGTCGGATCGGGCGGCATCGGACGCGCGCGATCTTCGATGCGCTCTGCGACCACCTGATGCACCTTCTTGGTTGCATCCGAGCGCGCCGGCGCGAGCAGATCCGCGTAGGTCACGAGCGGCATGGGCGCACCACTGGCCGGCGTCGCGCCATGGCACGCGCCACAGTTAGCTTGCATGAGCTGACTGACTTCGCACGGCAGTGTCGTGCCGCCGCCCGCTGCAGCGCTTGCAGCTGTCGGCAGCATCGCGGTCCCCGTCGTCGCAGCGCTGGCGCCTTGGCCAGCTGCTGCCTTGGTTGGGGACGTGGTGGAAGCCGAACCGCCAGTGCCGGAGGTGCTGGGCTGGATGGTGGTGCCCCCCGGTACCGACGAGGATACAAAGGGCGGGCTCGTAGGACTCGCCTCGGGAGCGCACGAAATGGCGCCAGCAAGACCACAGAACAACAGCGCAATGCGAGCTGCGCCGGACGAATGCCACAGTTGAATACGACCCATAATAGGGCGCGACTCTGACATATCGGCCGCGGCTCTACTTGACAGATAGGTATCTGGATAGGTCAGAGTTTCAAGAGTGAATCATGCGCAGCGCATCACTGTCGGTGCGCATCGACGTGCGCATAGGCAGTGGATCCACTATAGACCAGCAGCTGAGCACTCGGATTGCTGAGCCTGTATGGCGCGGCCAATGCACATGTACATTCGTCTCGCCTACTCCTTTGCAGCTCGCTTAAGCAGCAACCGGTGCGCTGCAGCACGAAGTGTGTTCGAGGATCCGCGCACGAGATTGGTTCTCGCGCAGCCGGACTGTGACACTCCAGTTCTGCTCGCAGCGATCTGACTGGCTGGATGGAGATGAAGGTAACGTCTACACAGCCGCGTTCGGCCAGCATGCTGAACAGAGTTTCTGCAGCTGCCAGCGCGCGGCGTGTCGCGACACGATGTGAGCGGCCGCTGGCAGCTCACGGCGGCGAGATCGCGCACGCTCGCATGCGCCGTGTGCGCTGTGTTCCACGGTGTTCCAAGGCCCGTGTGCGTGCTCGCTCGTTGCTGCGCGTAGGTGCTCCAGAGCGCATCCTGGCGAGCTGCAGTGCGGCTCGCGTCCCGATCACTCCCAAAACCGGCGACTTACGCATCGATCGACACAATGCGTGTTTGTCCTGTCTGGGAATTCAACTTTCCGAACGGTTTATGCTACGTGTTCCACGACTATCGGTAAGGAGACCTGCATGGCAGCGCCGAAGCAGAGCGGCCACATGAACAATACTGAGCACGGTGCGCCTAGCAGCGTCGCGTCACAGTCCGATTCGTTGTCCACGAAGGCTGCAAATCCAGCGCAGCTCTCGGCACGGTCGGTATTACCGCTTGTAGACAGCGTGGCGTACGACGCATGTCCGAGCCGAGCTTCGCGGTGGAACCGGGCGTTGTCGCGTGCGGTGCCTGCTTCGCTCGCGTTGCTCGGGGCGTTGGCGCTCGGCTCAGCGAGCAGCATTCTTGGGCCAGTTGATCACCGCGTGAGCCAACCGGATCATGCGGCTCAGGTCGAGGCGAGCTCGCCCGTGTCTTGGACGGAGCTCGCGCGCGTAGCGCGTATGCAGCTGGTGGCTGCGGACGCAGCCTACGCACCGCAAGCGCTGACCGGGGCTGCCAGTGAGCTTTCGCCGGACGGTTCCGATCAAGGCGGCTCACGTTCCGAGCGCATGCGCGCCCGGAAAGAAGCCGCTGAGGCGCGCCGTGCGGCCGCTAAGGAGCGGCGTGAGGCTGCCAAGCAAGCGCGGCTGGAAGCACGTCAGGCTCGCAAGGACGCGCGCTCGGCGCGCAAGTCGAGTCGCGAAGATGAAGACGACGAAGAGGAGAGCTCGAGCGGCTCCGACAGTCGTGAGGCTCGCCGCGAGGCCTACGCTGAGCGTCGTGCTGCTGCGAAGGAGAAGCGCGCGGCTGCTGCGGCAGCTCGGCGCGAAGCCGCGGAAGAGCGCCGCAGTGCGTACGCGGAGCGCAAGGCAGCCGCGAAGGAGAAGCGTGAGTCCGTCGCGGATTCGCGTCACTCAGCGCTGCAGGATCGTCGTGACGCCGCAAAGGCGCGTCGCGAGGAGAAGCTGGCTGCGCGTCGCGAGGCTGTAGAAGCCCGTCGTGCGGCGAAGGAAGAGCGCCTGGCAGCGCGCGAGAATCGTGAAGAGCGCGGCTCTCGTAGCGAAGCATCGCCCACGGTGTCCAGCAGCGGCAGCTTCGGTCGCACAGAGACCGCGATGGCGCCGGCAAGTGGCGCAGCGCTCTTGCGGATCAACAGCCGTCCTTGGGCGCAGGTCTACGTGGATGGTCGACTGGTCGGCAACACGCCGCAGCTCGCACTCCAGCTCCCGCCGGGTGAGCACAACGTTCGGCTCGTCAACGGCGTCTTTGCCATGGGCAAAGTGCTCAACGTGAAGCTCCGAGCAGGCGAACGCGTAACCCGCGTCGAGATGCTCGAAGAGTAGACCTTACAGTTCCACGCACATCTGAACACCTGAAAAAGGCGCGACTTGTTCGCGCCTTTTTCTGTTCAATGCCGCTCGCCACGTTCACCCGCCGTAACTGCCGCCGTGAGCTGCAGTGGTCTCGCTCATCGAAGAACGAGCACCCCCGCCGAGCGGGCGGAGGGCTGAGAGTTATTCGGCGAGGTTTATGGTGTGTGTGGTGATGTTGCCGGGCGTGATCTGGACTGTGAGGCTTCTGGAGAGCTGCATCTCGCTGTTGACGAGGGTCACGCGGTGTTTGCCTGCGGGTAGGAGCAGGTTCATCTGCGGCGTGTGACCGATGAGCTGGCCGTCGATATGGACTTGCGACCACGGCAGGCTGTTGATGCGGAGCGTGCCGCTCTGAGCGGCGGCATGGCGATCGCTGACGTAGTCGTCGTGTGCGCTTGTGGATGAGCGACTTCGCTCGGAGCCCGGGTCGCGATCGCTGCGCGCGGCGTCGGCGTAGTCGTCGCGCGGGCTCGCGCTTGTGGAGGCGCGGCCTCGCGAGGAGGAGCTGTCGCGTTCGTTGGTGGCCCGTGCGTAGGAGCGGCCCCGAGTCGTCGATTCATCGCGGTCGTCGCCCGAGTTGTCGTCGTCGCGTCCGCGGCGGCCGGCGCGGCGTTCGCGCCAGCGTTCGGCGACCAAAGCCGCGCGTGCAGCGCTGCGGCTTTCTTTTGCGCTCTCCGGTGAGGTCTGCGCTGCTTGTGCTTCGGTCAGCTCGACCGGCGCGGCAGGTGGTGCGGGTGGCTCAACCGGGGCCACGACAGCCGCTGGTGGCGGCGGAGGTGTGGGCACCGGCACCGGAGCGCGGTGGTCGTTGTTGAAGTAGTAGTGCTGGCCCGCGTACCCCGCGCCTGCCAATGCGAGCAGGACAACGAAGCGCTTCAGCCAGCTCCCACCACGCGGGTAAACCACCGGCTCGTCATCGGCGTACCGCCGCACAGCCCGCTGCACGGTTTGCCGTGGAGTCCGCGCTCGAACGCCCGCGCCAGCCGCCCCAGCATACGACCGCGTCGCCGCAGCCTGAGGAGCGTGCGCGCGCGCAGCAAATCCAGCATGCGTCGTCGCGGTGCTTGGCGCAGCTTGCGCTTGAGCCGTGTGCGTCCGCGCAGCGAATCCGGCGTGCGTAGTCGCGGCGGATGGCGCTGCGTGCGTTTGGGCCGCGAATGCACGGTACGTTGGCGCGTTCGCTTGTGGTGTGTGAGTCGCGAGCGGTGTTTGCGCTTGCGTAAGGTGCGCGCGCGTTGGCGCGTTCGCTTGCGAAGCGTGAGCTGCGACTCCAGCGTGCGTTTGAGCCGCTCGCCCACGCTGCGTTGTGTCCAGCGTTGGAGCGACGTGAGCTTGGCCGCGGAACCCGCCATTTAACGGTGCGTGCGTGGCGAATCCAGCTTGAGTGGCAGGGCGCGGCTCGGCAGCGCGCGCCGCGCGAGCCTGGTTTGTGTGAGTTGGATTCGCAAAGCTGCCCTGCGATGCGGTGCGAGGCTCAGCAGAATACGCGCGCTCCGGCATACGACGGATAGGCTGCTCGCTGTGCCAGCGCGCTGCTGATGGCTGCGCGCTCTGGGTGTACGGGTGCCTGCCTGGCGCGCCGGCGCGGTCCTCATACTCGGCTGGCGCATAAGCCGCTTGCGCGTAGTCGAGCTCATGACGCTGGCCACGCTCCGCCTCATGGGCTGCAGCGACTGGCGGCAACTGAAAGTCCAGCCGAGGGTACTCATCGTACGTGTCGTATCCGGGATACGTCTCCTCGTACGTGACCAGCTCCTTTTGCAGCTCCCACTCGTCGTAGCGAGTGGTTTGCTCATTGTTGGACCAGTCCAAGCCGCCCGCATACTCGGCTGCGCCGCTGTAGGCGGCATGCGCCTGTGCCGGGACGACGCTCTCGGCTGCAGGCTGCTGCGCCCACTCGTCTGGCGCGTGCTTCTTTTCACCGCGCGCGAGCATCGGCAACCCCAGCTGACTCGCGATCAGACCATGACGCAGCGCCCGCGGATGCAGCGCCGCTGGCCGCTGCGGTAAAGCCAGCTGCGCGCGCAGATCGTGAGCCGCCGTCCACTCGAGCGGCGTGTTCTCCTCTTGATAGATGCTCGCACGCGTGGGTTGTGGGGCGGCCTCCCCCACATTGAAGCGTTTCGAGCCGATGCTGCGTCCCTGCATGCTGCTCCTAAGATCAATCTCGTGGCCGCTGACGCTGTCGGATGCAGCTACATTGGTCAAGACCAGCTACGGCAAGCACTGCATTTTGCCTAGATATCAGCGCGCTGCGTCTCGACTTCGGGATAAGCACTCAGTTGCAAGCGCGTCACTGCGATCACCTGCGCGCGCTCGGCTTGTTAGCTGGCTGGCGACTTGCTCGTGCATCGCTCCGGCACAATTGTTCGAGGACAGCTGGATTTGCGCCGCGTGGAGCAAAAATCCGAACCTGCGAGACGGTCTCACCAAGGAGAAGCTGCAAGCTTTACCGTATGCCAGCTTCGGCTTGGGTCCTGTGCCGCTCGCCCAACAGCTGATCACCATGCTGCCGAACACCCGCTTTATCGCAGTCATCCAACGCTCGCTCGGCGAGTGGGCTAGCCGCCAGACCGACATTCGAGTGCACGAGCTGATGTTTCCAAGGCCTCGGCTGCTGTTCGAGATGTCCTGGAACGCGGCGTTCTCCTCGGACTTGGCACTGACGTGGCTACGCGGCGTGGTCACCGACGTCGTCGAATCATCGTTTGCAGCGCTCCAACAGACCAGCTGAGTGTAAGTATAAAAGCGTTAGATAGGGTGCATCAAAGCTTTCAATGGCGACTTCCCGAGTTGGGGCTTGCGTCTGGTTGCAGCTGATAACTACACCAAGCTCGATGTCAGGTTGCACGCGTCTGTTAGTTGTCACGGCCTTCGCGGTCGCTAGCAGCCCAGCCTTCGCGCACGACCCACCCGAGGTGATGCGGATCGCGTGGCCTGCGCCGCAATCCGCGGTGTTCCAGACGCAACGTGGCTTCATCGTCGGCGACACCGAAGCGCGTAGCTATCGCTGGGCCTGCGTAGAGGGGCTCGAAGCCGCGCTCGGCGAGCAGCCTGGATTCGTCGTGCTGCCCGGTGATGTGTGGATGGTCGCCACGGAGCGTGGTCTGCGCACGAGCTCGGACCAAGGTTGCCACTGGAATGCAGTCGAGCGCTTCGGCGCTCAGGTCGCATCGGCGGTCGCGCTGGCTCCCGACGACTCGAAGCATGTGTTCGTAGCTCTGGCAGGTGCCGCTGACGGCGGCCTGTTCGAGAGCCGCGATGCGGGTGCGAGCTGGCAGAAGCGCATGCACCTCGCGCCCGATGACTACGTCGCCCAGATCTTGATTGCGCCGTCAGAGCCCGCGCAGATCTACCTGAGCGGTCTCGTGATCGATGAGCAAGCGGACCGGTTTTCGTTTCAGATCACGCGCTCGAGCGATGCGGGCGCGACGTGGGAGCGCACGTTCGTGCCGCTCGCTCCGGATGAAGACCAGGCTGTGCTCGCGGCGGTGAGCCCGACCCATCCTACACAGTTGCTGGTGCTGGCGCGTAATCATCGCTGGGGTGAACAACAGGATCGTGTGCTCTTCAGCGATGACGCAGGCGCCACTTATCGCGAGCTCACGCGCGCGATCAAGCTCACAGGCGCAGCGTTCAGCTCGGACGGCGCCGCGATCATCGTCGCAGGTAGCGACAGTCTCAGCCGCATCGAGCTCACGACCGATGCCGCTGCCAGCAGCGAGCCGATCGGCATGTCGCAGATGCTGAGCTGCGCGCAGCCAGGACCTGCAGGCCTCTACGCATGCGGTCACGTCAATGGCTACGATCCGCTGGTCTACGGTGCGTCGGTCTCGATGGACGACGGCAAGAGCTTCCGATCGCTGATGTCGTTCACTGAGGTCAAAGAGCGCGTCGCGTGCGCCAATGAGGCCTTTGCAAAGGCCTGCAGCGACCAGTGGCTCGATTGGCAGTTAGAGATCCTCGTGGGTTTGGGTGGTGCATCGATCGACTCCGTGGAGGGCTGGATGGACTTCAAGGGTATCCCCGAGGTCGAGCATCCAGCGGCCGCGCACACGCTCTCGACTGCGCGTCGTTCTGCTACATCCGATGCTGCGGATGCAGGCTCAGAACCTGCTGCTGCTGCTGACGGCGGCGCATCTCTAAGCGGCGAGCGAGAAGTTGCTGCGAAAACAGATGCTGCAGGGTGCCAGAGCAGCGCATCAGGATCCGCGAGCGGCGCTGCTTGGGGGCTACTATCGCTGCTGGCTATGGCCTCGCGACGTATACGCCGAGCGCGGGTTACCGTTACGAGCTGAGTCGTATCGCGCTCAGTGACTGCCGCTCACAGCGGCTGCGCGCGCGAATGACCCAATCGATCTCCCCTATGAAGCGCGTACAAACATGCGATGGCGAGTGCTCTTGATCTCACATACAGGCACATCGATGATGTTCCCCACAACGCTTCGCGCCGTAAGGCAGCGGTAGTCGTCGCCTCGTGCAGTGCGACAACAGAGGGAGCAGAAAATGAACGCAGGAACGCGCGTACTCTCATGCATCGGCTCGTTAACCGAAACCCAGAGACTCACGCATTCCGTGCGCGAGTCTCAGAGCCGCCTGCTCTATTCCTGGGTCTCGGGGGCATAGGTACCGGCACCCGACCGATTCCGGTCAGCAAAGATTAGTAGGCAAAAGGTGACCAGGTTTTTCCCAGCGCCTGCCACTTAGAGCCCGAACAGCCTTTGCTCTGATCGCGAGGAGGTACGACATGCTCGACGGTAGGCCTGGCGGAAAGCCTGGAATTGTCCGACCGCTACGCCACCCACAGCTGACGATCCCGCTCGCGCTGCTGCTCTCGGCGGCAGGCTGTCAGGGCAGGATCGTGATGGAAGACCCCGGGTTCACGGGGTTCGGTGGCACGCCGGCTTCGGCCGCTGCGGGGTCACTTGCGGCCAGCCCAGCCGAACAAGCCGCGGCCGCGACTCAGCAGGTGACTCAGCTGACCAGTGATCCCGACCTGCAGGCTGCTGCGTTGCGCTACTTCCCGGGTGCTGCTGCTGAGAGCGGCGGGCGGGCGCGCTTGTTTCGGCTGACCCGCAGTCAGCTGGATGCCACGACCCAGAACTTGTTGCCAGCGGTCTACAACACCACCGCGGTCAGTGTCATGCCGCGCGATCCGCTGCAGACGAACTACGAGTACTCGGACATCCTGAGCTTCAACATGGCGAACTTCACGCCCTACGTGGCGTGGGTGGACGGCTTGGCGAGCGCGGTGCGCGCGAACCCGAGCTCGGTCGTGACATGCAAAGACGTGGCTGACACGATCTGCTTGAAGACGCAGTCGGAAGCCTTTGTCAGGAAGGCATTTCGAGGCCTCGCCACGCAGCCGCAGCTCGATCGCTTCACGAGCTTCTTTATGGCCGAGGTCGCGCAAGTGGGACTGCCAGACGCTACGGCGGATCTGGTGTCGCTCACGCTCACTTCACCGAGCTACGTGTTCCGTGACGAGGTGCCGCGCGAGCAGGGGCAGCTGTCGGCGGCGCAGCGCTTGCAGAACATCAGCTATGCGCTCGCAGACGCGTCGCCCGAAGCGCTCGGTTTGGCATCAGCCGATGCGACCACGCACGTGGGCACGCCGGACGCGCAAGCGCGCACCATCGAAATGGTGCTCAAGAGCGAGCTCGCGCGCAAGAAGCTCGTGCGCTTCTTTGGAGCATGGCTCGAAGTGCGCGAGCCCAAGGAGTTTACGATCGACAGCGCCGTGTTCCCACTGTTCACGCCCGCGCTGGCCGAGGCGGCTGTCGCCGACACGCAAGCGTTCTTGCAGAAGAAGTTGATCGGCGATGCGCCGAGCCTGCGCGGCATCACGCAAGCGAAAGACGCGATCGTGTCCGAGGCACTGGCGGAGATCTACGGCCTGTCGGGTCGCGCCAGCAGCGAGCTGCGCGCGCTCGATCCGATGCAGCGTTTGGGGATCTTCACTCAACCGGCCGTGGTCGCCTCGCACTCAGGGCCGACCACCACGCGCTTGATCAAGCGCGGCGTGTTCTTTACGCGCAAAGTCATGTGCCTGCCTCTAGGCCTGCCGCCCGCAGGCATCAACACTACGCTGCCCGAGATGCCAACCAAGACCGAGCGCGAGCGGGTGGAGCAAGCCACGAGCTCAGCGACTTGTCAGGGTTGTCACAGCATGATCAATCCGTTCGGGTTCATGCAGGAGAACTACGACGCGATCGGCCGCTATCGCACACGCGACAATGGTCAGGCGATCGACGCGCGGATCGCGCTGCACGTCTTGGACGAGGGCCCGCTCATGACTGCCTCGCCGATCGAAGCGCTCACCACGATCACGGAGTCGATGATGTTCGAACAGTGCTTCACCAGGCAGCTCTTCCGCTACTACTTGGGGCGCGAGGAGCTCCCAGACGACAACGCCGCGCTGCGGCAGATGTTCATCGGCTTTGCGGATCAAGGGCGCCAAGACATCGTGCAGATGTTGCGGACTTTGGCGCTCTCTACCACTTTCTCACAACGCTCGGAGGCCCCATGATGCGCACCCGTCGCCATGCGAACATGACGCGCCGCGATCTGATGAAGGCGTTCGGTGCACTCAGCTTCCTGCTCACACCTGTGGCGCGCGCGATGGGCTACATCGCAGGCGGCACGTTTGAAGGCGCGCCGCGCTTCGTGATGTTCTTCAAGGGCGGCTCGTTCCATCCGGAATCGACTCGGCCTTCGAGCATCATGGACTTGAGCGGCACGCCGATCGAGTCGTTGCAGCCACACGCTGCGGACCTGATTTTGTTCCAGGGCATGAGCATCCACGGTGGCTCGCCCAAGAGCGACGACTACCAAGAGGAACACGGCGCAGGCTTAATCGGCTGCGTGACCGGCAACAGCTACGGGTACACCAAGAACGACTCGTACTACGCCTACACAGATCACGAGTCGATCGACATCGCGATCGCGAATCACTATCAAACGCGGCCTGAGCTGATGAAGCTGCCGTTTGCGAGCTTGCACGTCGGCGCGGGCGCGCACTCGGATGCGGACAACGTGGGTCTGGGACAGCGCTACATCTCGTACCGCAAGCGTCAGTCCGGCGACGCGACTTACGGCAACGCGGTCGAGCCCGTGCAGGATGCAGCGCAGGTGTACGACACGCTGATGCAGCGCGTCACGCTGCTCTGTGGCAAGAGCTCGAATCAGCCTGCAGGAGACATGCAGCAAGTGCAGAGCGCGCTGGCGCGTAGGAAGAGCTTGCTGGATTTTCGGCTGCAGGATGTCGCCGACGCCAAGCGCACATTGGGCATGGACAGCGAGCATGCGCGCAAGCTCGATGGCCTGCTCGAAGGCTGGCGCGAGACCGAGCGCGCGTTGACCGCGGAGCAGGGTGCAGCTGCAAGCGGCGGCACTACCGCGGCTTCGAGCTTGGCGTGCCCGAGCGGTGCCAAGCCGACCGGGAGCGGCCGAAATGAGCTCAACTGCGATGATCTCGGCGCCGTACACGATCAGATGATCGGACTGATCAAGCTCGCCTTTGAGTGGGACCTCACGCGCGTGGTGGCCTACACGTTGTCAGGGGCGTCGAGCGGGCAGCGCTGGCCGAGCATGGGCGTGAACCAAGCGCATCACACGTTGGAGCACAGCAACAACGTCGAGGGGCTCAACACCATGGGCCGCTTCTACGCGGAGAAGTTCGCCAAGCTGCTCACCGAGGTCAAGTCGATCGACGACGGAGGTGGCAAGAACGCGCTGTTCAACAGCTCGATCATCTTGGGCATGGAGTGCTGGAGCGACAGCTCGAGCGGTCACTACCTGCGCGACATCCCATTCATCCTCGCAGGCCAAGGCGGGGGCAAGTTTCAGACGGGCCGGATCGTCGACGCCAAAGGTCGCAACAACAACGATCTACTGGTCTCCGTGCAACAAGCCTCCGGCATCCAGTCTGACGTGTTCGGGCTCGAGAGCTTGTGCAAGGGGCCTATCGTCTAACCGCGTCCCTAAATAGGCAAGGCGGCACCCGCTTCAAAAAACGTCACGGCTCCGGGCAATGTCGAGCATGCCCTGCTTTTGCAGGGAGCTAGGCCCCGTTCCCATCTGACTGATGGTGAGCCCAGGAGTCCGTGATGCTACGAAAATTTGTTGGTTGTATAGGTTTGCTGTGGGCTGTCGCTCTCATGAGTGGCTCTGCCCATGCGCAGAACGTTAAGGTCGCATGCGTAGGCGATAGCATTACAGCGCTTCCGAGCAGCTGGTGCGGGACGCTCACCACCAAGCTGGGTTCGGGCTACATGGTCATGAACTTCGGCGTGTCAGGCACGAACCTGGCAAAGAACGTCGCTCAGCCGTATTGGACGTCGGCCCAGTTCACGCCGAGCCACACGTTCGCTCCGAATATCGTCATCATCATGCTCGGTACGAATGATTCGTTCGATCGTAGCTGGGGCAGCGCAGAGAGCCATTTTGTAGCCGACTACAAAGAGCTGCTCGACACTTATACGAGCCTCGCCAGCAAACCCAAGCCGTACATCATTATTCCGACGCCGATCGGCACGAGCCCGTTTGGGCATAGCGGTGAGCTGCTCGAGGCCGAAGTGATTCCGTTGATCAAGCAAGTTGCCATGGAGAAGATGGTGCCCACCATCGACGGATTTACGTTGTTTGGTGGCGCGATGTTCGATGAGAGTCTGTTCAGCGCTTCGGATCAGGTGCATCCGAATGCTCAAGGGCAGAAGAAGCTCGGCGAAGAAGTCTACAAGGTGCTGATGGAGACGGGCGCTCTCGGCGGCGGAAGCGCTGGCTCGGGCGCAGCAGCTGGCGCAGGTGCGAGCGCGGGCGCAGGTGGTGTGAGCGCGACAGCAGGCGCAACGGCGACCGCCGGCAGCAGTGCGGCTGCAGGGGGTGGCGCCGTCACCACGGGTGCTGGCGGTGCGGGCACGGGTGCTGCCGCCATGAGCGCAAGTGGTGCGGGCAGTGTCGCGACTGCACCGAGTGCCGGTAGCAAAGCGAGCGCGCCCGGCACTGCGAGTCCCGGCACAGCGACCGGTGTGGCTGGCAGTCCTGTGACTCCACCTCCGACTAACACCGCGAGCACAACGAGCGCGATCGGTGCCGCTGGAAGCGGCATAGTGGCTCCTGTGAGCGAGAGCGACGATGGCGGGTGTCGAGTGGGCGGAAGCTCGACGAATGACAGCGCTCCGACAACAGCGTTCGCGCTTATTCTCGGGATCGTCATTCGCAGGTTGAAGCGAGGTGTTGCGCGGCGAAGCAGGAGTCGCCTGACACTTCTCAGCTTCCGCAAGAACTAGAGCACTTCCCTTAACACTACTGCTCCCAATCTTTCGCGGCGCCTCGCTTGTTCCCGCTTTCCACAGCGCCCGTGTGCTCCTCGAAAGGGGAGTGGCCATTCCTTCGTTGCCCACGGACCCTGTGAAAACCGGGCCCTGCGCGATCCACCACGAAAGATTGGGAGCGGCGAGCGGTGCCCATGCCAACGCGAACGCGAGCGTTGCGGGCACCACGGCGTCGCTGCCTACCGGTAGAATCTGAAGGTCGTCCGATCGGTCATCGTTATTGGCTGAGGGCGCCTGCTGGGAAGGCGAGCTGGTCGGCTGCTGACGGTGCCCCAACGGGGCTGGTTTCGAAGTGCCACTCGCCGTCAGGGGGAATGTGGATGTCGCTCGTGCTTTGGATGACGGCGACGGGGCGGCCTGCTTCGGTGAGCGGGAAGATGGTTACGGATGGTTTGTCGACGCTGACCTCGAGTGAGTTTTTCAACGTGCCGGTGTATGCAACGCGGTTGTCGCGCGTGCTCTTCTCGATGTGCTCGACGCGCAGGCCTGCGACGGGTTCGACGTCGAGCGCGAAGTAGGGCGTGCGGTAGACGATGGCCCTCACGTCTTCGATCGCGAGCTCGGGCGGAAGATCTGTGATTGCAGCCATGGTGCGTTCACCGGGCGCGACGCATGCGGCGATGGTCTCCGAGCCGTCTGTTCGTCGGTAGAACTGTTGTGTGAGGAGACCCGTGATGCCGGCTGCCAGCGACTGGTCGGTGCCGTCGAAGAGCTCTACCGAGAAGGCCGCGTGACAGGCCGGCGCATCACCCGTGTTTCTGAGCGCAGCGAGCAGCTCGGTGGTTGTCCCGGCCCTGTGAAGGGTGAGCGCAGCCACCTCGAGCACGCCGTTGCCTCCCGGTAGCGCCAGCACGCGCAAACCCTCCGGGACGACCGTCGGCTCGCGTACCGGGCTGGAGCACGCACTAGACAGAAGCGCTGCGAGCAGACGCCATGCTGCAGGGTCGATGCGCAAATGCGGCCTCCCCCGTACCATGTGCGGGAGGGGCCGAATCGATCAGCAAATCAGCGGAACACGTACACGGCGCCGCTGCCGGTCGCTGCCCGTGGGTCGTTGTTTGCGGACACCACGATGTCTGCGCCGCTGATGGCGACATCGAAGCCTAGCTGTGCGCCAGACGCCGGCTCGTTCGCTTTGATGTGCGCGATCTGGTTGAAGCCAGTGGCCGTGCGCGCGAACAGGTACGCGGCGCCGCTGTTTTCCAGCGCGGGCGCTGAGAGCGAGCCGTTGATCCCGACCGTTCCGCTGCTCTCGTGGACCGCACCCACCAGCAGGTAGTCTTTCGTCAGCGCGATCGAGAAGCCGAACTGATCGCCGCCGGTCGCATTCGAGGCTTGCAACGTCGTGGCGAGCTCGAACTTCCCGTCCAGCTTGCGCGTGTAGATGTAAACCAAGCCCATATCGAAGCCGGCGTTGTTGTTGAACGCGGTGACTGCGACCGTATCGCCAGCGATCGCCGCGCGCTCTCCGAAGAAGGCCGTCGCCGAGGCCGTCGTGGGCTTGAGCACGTCGATCTGCTCGAAGGTGTCCGTGCGGAACACGTACGCAGAGCCGCTCGCCAAAGAGCCGTTGCCTTCGCCGGTCGCGCCCGCCACGAGGAAGTCGCGGCTCAAGCTCAGGCCGCTGCCGACCCACGCGGAGGGCAACGGCCGATCGTTGACCAACTTGCGCTCGAGCACCCAGCTCCCGTCAGCGGGATTTCGGCGGTACACGAACAGGACGCCGGACTCACTCGCGCCGAAGTCGTAAGTGGGCGCGGCCACAACCATCAGGTCGTCGAGCAGCGCCACGCTCTGCCCGAAGTTGGTCTCGGTTTGTTCGTCCGGCAGGAGCTTCGCTTTCTCTGCCCATACGCCGCCGATGCGCTCGTACACGTAGGCCGCGCCGCGATCGTTGTCTTTCCAAGAGCCCACCACGAGCGTGTCGCCCTGAAACGCGATGCTCTTACCGAAGCCTGCGTTGGACCTGGTGTCGGAGGCTTTGATGTACGCCTCCAGCTCCCAGCTCGACCCCGTACGCTTGTACACGTAAACCGCGCCGCTGTTGGCTGCTCCGTCGCGCGGCGGATTGCTCGGGTTGATGCCGGTGGCGCTGCTGTCTTCGCCCTCCGCGGAGACCACCAGCGTATCGCCGTCCAGCGCGGTGCGATGGCCGAAGTGCGCGTCGGTGGTGGGCGTGGACGCCTTGACGAAAGCGAGCTCCTCGCCGTGGGCGAGCACCTTGAAGCTGTACTTGCGGGCCGGACCTTGTGGCCCTGCCACTTCGACCACCAGCTGATCGGCACCTGCCGCTACGAGCTGCGACGTGACGGGCGTGCCGGCAGGCAGCAACGTGCCGTCGACGATGAGCTGAGCGGAGGCTGCAGCTGTCGGCGTCAGCGCCCACTGGCCGGCGATCAGCCCGAGCTTGAGCGTGTATTCGGTGTGGTCGGGGCGGAATTCGGGATCGAGCGCGGCGCCTGTGACCTCGAGTGCCTGCAAGAGCGCGCTGCAGCTGCCATCGCTCTTTTGCTCGAAGCCATCCGGGCACATGCCGCAGCGCGGCGTGCCCTGCTCGAGTTTGCAGCTCACGGAGGGATCGCAACCGCCGTGGTCCGGGCCGCACTCGTTCACGCAGCCAGCAGCGTCAGCGCAGGCAGCCAACATGGTGCCCGTCGTGGAGCCAGGCTTGTTCGCGGCGTCGCGACCCGCTGCGCCGTCGCCGGCATCGGTGGGCATACTGCTCACGATCATGTTCGGCGTGACTTGCGCATCGACGCACGCTCCGTCGCGGCAGGTGCGGCCTTCGCCGCAGGCCTCCGCGCACGAGGGGTCGAAGCTCAGCGCGAGCTGCACCGTCTCCTCGTTGCGAAAATCACCGACCGCGCGCAGCTCGGCGATGGTCTTGTTGTCGGCGTCCAGGGCGCGCGCTTCGAACGAGTAGCGCTTGTCTTCGACCTGGCTGCGCGCGAACGAAAACTGCAGCGGCCACGCGCCCGCACCTTCGGTACGCAGCCGCTCTTGGGCGCGCATGCGCCAGGCATCGGTCTTGATCGCCGTATAAAAGGCGAGGTCGACGTGTGCGATTCGGACACGCAGGCTGGACTCGGCATCGACATTTACGGCGACGCGCGTCGTCCGCTCGATCGATGTGCACTGCACGCACAGAGCGAAACACAACACGCCCCAAAGAAAGCGCAGAGGTCTGCGGTCCGGATTTGCTGCTTCTTCCACCGTGTCCGTCCGCCGCTGCTCCCCGATTCGCCGACAGTGCTAGCTGAGACGGCAGTAGCACACAAGGTCAGAGGGCTCACTAATCCAGTCAAAACTTTGCAGGTTCAGGCAGTGTGAGCCCGTTCGCGCCGGACCACGAACATTCAGGCGATTTCGGGGCGAGCGGCAACAGGAATGGCGCGATGAGAGCCTGTTGCCCGGCTGAGGCCTGGCGCTAGAGTGCTGCCATGCTGCTGCGGTCTTTGTGTATGCGGAGATTGCCGCGATGAGAGCCAGCGGCGTTGCAGGCCTGGTCGCGCTGCTCGTAGCTGCGGCTGTGGCAAGCATGCGCTGGGAGCGCGCGCAGGCGAAGAGCGCCCGTGAAGAGGCCCAGGCCCACCGTCCGATCGCGGTGCAGGAGGGCGGCTACGTGTCCTCGAACGCCTGCCGCAGCTGCCACGCGCGCGAGTACGAGTCGTGGGCGGGCTCTTATCATCGCACGATGACGCAGGTCGCCTCGCCAGACAGCGTGCTCGGTGATTTTCGCGAGCAGCAGGTGAGCGATCAGCCGATCTACACGGTCGAGCGCGACGGCGATCGCTTCTTGTTCGGCATGGCCGACGACGCCTCGCAGAAGCTCGTGCAGCATCCCGTGACGCTGGTGACTGGCTCACACCACATGCAGATCTACTGGTACGAGATGGGCGAGAGTCGCAAGCTCGGCCAGCTGCCGTACGTGTACATGCTCGACGACAAGCGCTGGGTGCCGCGCGCGACAGTGTTTCTAGAGCCGCCTGCGCCGAAGCGTAAGCCGGATGAGAGCGGGCGCTGGAGCCAAGCTTGCATCAGCTGCCACACGACGCAGGGACAGCCGCGGATCGGTGCTGGCGACGCGCATGCATTCGACTCGCAGGTCGCGGAGTTCGGCATCGCGTGCGAGGCGTGCCACGGGCCGGGTGAGCAGCACGTTCAGGCGAATTCTTCGCCGCTCGCGCGCTACGCGAAGCACTTGGATGGCGACAAGGCGCAGCCTGACATCGTGCATCCGCGGCGCTTGGACAAGCGCCGCGCGTCAGAGATCTGCAGTCAGTGCCACAGCCTCTGGCAAGACAATACCGCGGCTGCGAGCGAAGCGAGCAACTTGCACGGCGCGGCGTATCGTCCAGGTGACGATGCCTCGGACAAGCGCTGGTTGGTGCAGCCCTCGCACAGCGCGAAGGATCCGCGCGTGGCGTCCGTGATCAAGAGCTATCCGCGCTACGTGGAAGGTCAGTTTTGGCCTGATGGCATGGCGCGGGTGTCAGGTCGCGAGTTCAGCGGCATGATCGACAGCCCCTGCTACATCGCGGGTGAGATGTCGTGCTTGTCATGCCACAACATGCACAAGCCGACGGATGATCCGCGTAGCTTGACTGCTTGGGCGAACGATCAGCTCGCGCAAGGTATGGACGGCAACGGCGCTTGCACGCAGTGCCACAAGAGTTATGCGGAGCCCGCGACGCTGACCGCGCATACCAAGCACTCACAGTCGTCTGACGGCAGCAGTTGTTATAACTGTCACATGCCGCGCACGAGTTATGGCCTATTGACGTCGATGCACAGCCATAAGATCAGCGTGCCGAGCGTCGCGGAGACGTCGCAGGTGGGTCGGCCGAACGCCTGCAACTTGTGTCACCTGGACAAGAGCTTGGGCTGGACTGCTGCGCAGCTGAAGCGGCTCTACGACATCGATTCGCCTGCGCTGAGCGATGACGAGAAGTCAGTGGAGCTGTCGCTGCTGATGGGCGTGCGCGGCGACGCCGGGCAACGTGCGTTGATCGCGGGCGCGATCGACTGGCCCGCGGCGCAGCGCGCTTCGAAGCACGGTATTTTGCCTCCGCTGCTCGGCGTGTTGATGGACGACCCCTACGACGCCATCCGCTACATGGCAGGGCGCGCCCTCCGGTCACTGCCCGACGTGGATGCCTCGGGGATCCAGTACGATCCTGTGCCGCGGCCCGAGACCCGGCCCGCGATGGCACCGCAGGCTGCACGGCTGAGCGATCTCCCGCATCATCAGTCGGAACGCGTGCAGCATACGATCACGCGACTCTTGCCAAGCCGCGACCAGCGCGCTGTGATGTTGCTCGAATGAGCTTGAACGATCCCAAAGATGTGTCCCTTCAGCATCTTCGCTTCGGGTGGAGCGGGTTGCTGGTGTTTGCCGCGCTCGGCGTCGCGCTGGAGGCGCTGCACGCCTGGAAAGTGGGTGCGTATCTCGGCGTGGACAATGAAACGCGGCGCTTGATGTGGACGCTCGCGCACGCGCATGGGGTAGGGCTTTCGCTCTTGCAGATCGCCTACGCTGCGTCGCTGCGGCTCATGGCGGCGGTGCCTACGCTGCTCACATCGCGGCTGTTTCACGCGGCGACGGTGCTTGTGCCGCTGGGGTTTTTCCTCGGGGGCGTGAACACCTACGAGGCAGACCCGGGCTTTGGAATTCTGCTTGTGCCAGTTGGGGCGTTGGCGTTGCTGATCGCCTTGGGCTCCGTCGTGCGAACGCTGTTCGCAAAGGCTAAGCGGATCTCTTAGTCGTTGGCGCTGCGGTGAGCGTTGACTTGGTCAATGACCATGTCGGCGTCGAAGCGAACGTCCTGCCTAGACGCTGCAGCGCAGGTCCGCAGTCAGTGATGTTGTCACGAACGTTGACACTGCGTGACAGATCACGTTGTCAGTCTTGCGGCCGACGGCGGAGGCGCACCACCATGCCGAAGAGCAGCCCAACTCCGAGTAGGAACGGCAGGCCGTTGTCGCTCTGCTCGCCGCCCACACCCGAGACGCTGCAGCCACCGGCTTCAGTCTGAGCAGCGGGAGTGCCCGCGGGGTTGGTGAACGAGGTCGGCAGCGGAGCGGCGCCGCTACCAGCGGCTACCCCGTTTTGGATCGACCCGACGAGCGGCGTCGATGGAACAATTGGCTTTGCGGCAGGCGCGGTCGGGGTGGTGGCGACCGGGGCCGTGACGGGCGCAGCCGGCGTCGTCGGTGCAGGTGCTGCTGCGCCAGCTGCGGCGGGACCGCGCGGGCGGCTGGGTCTGTCCGTGGGGATTGCCGCAGCGCCAGCCGCGCCCTGGGCTGGCGTTGAGGGCGCCGCCGGAGCCGCAGCGCCGGCTGCACTGGTTGCAGGTGGTAAGCCCGTCGCAGGCTTGGGCACGCCGTCATTGGCCATCACGTGCAAGAAGCACTTCGCACAGCTCAGGTTGTACGTGCCGCGGCGCGCGCCGTTTTGTTCGACAACGACGAGCTTGGTGTCGTTGACCTCGTCGACGACCGTCACGTGCCCGGTGCCTTGCGCGGCGCCACACGAGCCGGGAGCGAGGACCATGAGGTCGCCGTGCACCGGCGCCATGGTCTGGACCACGCCCACGTTCGCGGGGGGCTGCGTGTCACACCAGGCGCCTGCGTTGCCGTTGGGCACCCACTTCACGCCCCAGCGGAAGCGAAAATAGCGATTCGCGAGCTCGGTGCACTGGTAGCCACCGCTCCACTGCGTGCGCTGCCAGTCGGGACTCACCTGGGTGAGGCTCGTATCCACACCATTGTTGGAGTAGATCGCGCCGTCCATCGATGCCGAGCACTGCGCGTAAGATGGAATGCCGTCGATGTTGCGGTTGGCTGGCACTGCCTCCTCGCAGACGCTCAGTGCAGAAGTCGTCAGCCCCACCTCGGCTACTTGCGGATCGGTGTTTTCAGCCGAAAGGCACGCTGCACCCAGGCTAGCGGCAGCCATACAAACAACGATCGAGCGGTAATGGTGAGCCATCGCAGATCTCCTGTCGGACGTATGTGGCTCGGGTGAAGGACTGGAGGTCAGGATATGTTTTTGGCTCAGGAGCTCTTGCGCAGCTGTACCTACTCCTGAGACCCGCGGCACCAAAACAGTCAACGCGCTTGCTTCGCCTGCCGCACCGCAGCGTGCTCGCGCACCAGTGCTGCTGCCGCTGCGAGCAGCGCCACGCCTGCGAGGCTCACGAACGTGACGCTCTGGCTGTGGAGAAATGTTTGCTGCAGTGCGGGTAGCTGCGCTTCGCTGACGCCCGATCGCAGCAGCCGCCCAGCTTCCGCGCCGCCCAGGCCCGCGAAGATCGCGCCCGACAGCGCGACACTCAGGCTTTGCCCGACCACGCGACCTGTCGCCAACAAGCCGGACGCGAGACCTTGTCGTTGTTTGGGCGCCGAGCCCATGAGCGCACTGTTGTTAGGTGACTGAAAGAGCGCCTGACCAAAGCCTGCGATCAGCACGCGCACGATGATGTCGAGCTTGGAGCTGTCGCTGCCGAGCGCTGCGAGCGAGCACAAGCCACAGCACAAGATCAGCATGCCGATCGCTGCGAGCCAGCGTGTCCCTACGCGATCTGCGAGCGCTCCGCTGAAAGGTCCGACCAGCGCGAGCGTGAGCGGGTAGGGTGTGAGCATCAAGCCAGTGGCGGCGCTGCCCCAGCCGCGCAGCTGCTCGAAGTAAAACGGCAGCATCACACTCAGCGAGAAGGATGCGATGAAGCTCAGCAGCAGGCTCGTGCATGCCGATGCGAACGTGCGCTGGCGAAACAGCGTGAAATCTACGACCGGATGCGGATGCTTGCGCTCGTGCAAGGCGAACGCCACTCCGCTCAGCACGACGAGCCCGAGCAAGCACAGCGGCAACACGCGGGTCCAACCGAGCTCGTGGCCGAGCGATACACCTGCGGTCAAGCTCGCGAGGGCCACCGCGAGATAGAGCGCGCCTGGCACGTCGAAGTGGACCGATGCGCGCTCGGGACGTGGCTCCTTCGGGAGCAGCATGTACGCCGCGATCCAGCCCAAGATCCCGATCGGCAAGTTGAGCAGGAAGATGTAGCGAAACGAGCTGTGCTCGCTGATCAAGCCACCGAGCGTGGGTCCGGTGCTGATGCCGAGGCCGACGGTCACAGCGTTCAAGCCGATCGCGCGGCCGCGTTGCTCGGGCGGAAACGCCGACGTGAGCATGGCGGGGCTGATCGCCATCAAACACGCGCCGCCGATGCCTTGCAGCGCGCGTGCGATGATGAGCGCGCTCAAGCTCGGCGCAGCGCCACACGCGAGCGACGCGACCGTAAAGATGCCGAGACCGGTCAGCCAGATCGTCTTGCGCCCCACGAGGTCTGCCAGCCGGCCGATGCTGAGCAGCAGCGCGGCGACCGTGACCAGGTAGGCCATGACGACCCACTCGACTGCCGCTCCCAGCGGCACCTCGAAGTGATGGGCGATCGCTGGCAAGCTCACGTTCACGACCGAGCTATCGAGCGTGGCCATAAACACCCCGGTCGCGACGATCGCAAAGGTGGTCCACTTGTTACCGGTCAGCATGTTGCGGGGCTCATGGGAGCGCCGAGCATAGCCGGCGCTTACCCCACACGCTCATGTCCGCTGCGTCAGTCGAAATTGAAGCGCGCGCCGGCGAAGATCATCCGCGGTGGCCTGTAGCTCACGACCTGGCTGCCGTTCGATACGCCGTACACGCCCGAGCCTACGATCGCTGCGTTGGCGACGTTGGTCGACGCCACGTACGCCTCCCACTTCAGCGAGCGAGGCGAATACGCGATGCGCGCGTTCACGAGGGCGAAACGCCCCTGGGCGATCGCTTGGGTGTTCGGGATGTCGACGTAGTAGCCGCTCGAATAGTCGACATCTACGCGCGGTGTGATGAAGCCACCTTCGCCCATGTCGACGCGGTACGAGGCAGCGAATGCCGCTGTCAGCTTCGGTGTGTAGGGCAGCTGACTGTCGAGCGTGATGGCCGGTGCACCCGGAGGGCCGCTCTGCGGCAAGAGCGAGCTGAACCCGAAGTCTGTGTAGCCCACGGCGGCGGACAGGTTCAGCGCGCGCACGGGCGCGAACGTCGCCTCGCCTTCGAAGCCTTTGATCGTGCCGTCGCCTGCGTTCTGCTCCAGTCGCACGAACATGCCTTGGGCATCGGTCGTGTTGGTGGTGATCTGAATATCGCGATATTGGCTGAAGAACGCCGCGAAATTGAGGCGCAGCTTGTGATCGAACCACTCGCTCTTCGCGCCCAGCTCGTAGGTGATCAAGCGCTCCGGGTTGAACGCGCGGAACAGATCGGCGCGCGTGGGACGGCCGGTGATGCCCCCTGCTTTGAAGCCCCAGGCGTACGACGCGTAGGCCATGAGCGCGGGCGTAAAGTGGTATTCGACACCGACGCGCGGCGTAAACACATTCCAAGAAGGCTTCACCTTGAGCTCGCCGAATGTTGACTCATTGCCTTGCAGCGGGCGTGTTTCTTCGAACGTGAAGGTTTTTTCTTCACGGCTGATGCGCACGCCCGCCGTGACACTGAGATCCTCCAGGATCTTGAATGTGCCCTGTCCGAACGCCGCGTAGCTGCGCCCGCGCAGGGTGCGCAGGAAGTCCCGCGACAAGTCGAACGGCGCGTTTGCGGGGTTGCCCGTGCCACCCAGGCACATCATCCCGCCGGGACAGGTACCCGCCATCGCGCCAGGTGCTGCGATCGAGCCATCCGCCGCGGCTTCGAGCGCTTCGAACAAGCCCACGAGCTGACGCGAGGACTGGCGATCCTCGGCGTTCTCTTGAAAGTACCAGAGGCCGAGCACGTAGTTGAACCGGCGATCGAAATGGTTGCCGGTGACCTGCAGCTCCTGGCTGATCTGGTGTTGTGTGATAACAACGCCGTCTGAAGCGACAATGTCGAACGGCGTGCCGTCTGCATCTGTGCGTGCAGCGGCACGCAGTGACCGGTACGCGCTGATCGACTTGAGCTGCACCGGGCCGAGGTCCCAGCTGATCGTGCCGGAGCTGCCCCAAACATCGGTGTTGTTGTACGAGGGCGTCGTCGAATACGTGGTCCAGGGCCGCGGCGCGACGTAGCTGCGATCGTACAGCGCGCCGCGCGGTGCTAACACCACCTGATTGTAGAGCTGAATGTTACGTGGGTCGTTGACGATGCTGAGCGCTTGATAGTCGGTCGCGGTCTGGCGCTGCAGCGTGCCGTCCGCTGACAGTGACACATCCAGGTTGGAGAGCGGCGTCCAGCGCAGAGTGAGACGCCCGGAGTGCGCATTGGTGCTGTTGCCATCGGCCGTGCGATTGTCGATCGGCCCGGCTTGCAGGCGCTCGTAGTAGCCGTCTTGGTGTTGCGAAAGCCCGGTGGCGCGCAGGAACAAGCGATCCTGCACGAGCGGCACCTCGAACGAGCCCGCGACATTGCGCCGGCCGTAGTTGCCCGCTTGCAGCTCTGCGACGCCCGAGAATTCGCCTTCCGGACGCTTGGTGATGATGCTGAGCGCGCCGCCAGCGGTGTTTTTGCCGAACAGCGTGCCTTGTGGCCCGCGCAGCACTTCGACACGCTCGACGTCGAGCAGCTGCAAGAGCGCGCCCGGTGCGCGCGCGAGATAGACCCCGTCCACGTACATACCGACCGCGGGATCTTTGGTGATGTAGAAGTCGGTTTGACCCACGCCGCGGATGAACAGCTGCGCGAAATTCGAGCCGCCGCTGGCTTGGCTCGAAGTCACGAGCTGCACGTTGGGCGTCGCGTCGGTGATGCCGCTCACGTCGTTGACGCTGCGCTCGCGCAGGGCTTCACTGGTCAACGCGGTGATCGAGATCGGTGTCTGCTGCAGGTTGGTGCTGCGGCGCTGCGCGGTCACGACGATGTCGCTCAGCCCACCCTCTGATTCTGCGACGCTCGCGGGCAACAGTGCTTCGTCCGTAAGCTCGATAGCTTCCGGGGCCTCGGCGCTCTGCGGATTGGCCTCTGCTGCTGTTGGCGGCATTGCATCAGGCGCGGCAACAGCCGCATCCGGCGGCGCAGCGGTCCCGGCGTCCGGACTCTCTTGTGCGAGTGTTATCTCGCATAACAGCGTGTACAACACAGCCGACAACGCCGCGACACAGCGTGCTTCTCGCCGCATATAACCCCGCGCTCCTGTTGCGCAGCGTTCTCGATGAACGACTGGCGCTCGCGCGATTACTGCCACCAACGACAGTGAGATGTCATCAGCTTTGTCTGCACGATGGTCGCGCCATGTTGCTTCAGAGAATCTCGTTGTAGTTGTGTCATAGTTTCGTGCTTGCGACGTCATAACTTTTGTGTCTTTGTCGGCGCAGGTAGAGCATGCAACGCGATCCTGCAGAGGCTGACTTTGATGCGTTAGCGCCCGAGACTTTCGACTCGACCTACGAGCTCTACACAGAGTTACGCGGTCGTTGTCCTGTGGCATACAGTGCAGCGTGGGGCGGCTTTTGGGCGCTCTTGCGCTACGACGACGTGTGCGCGGCCGCTGCCGACTTCCGAACTTTTACGACAACTGTCCAGAATGTTGTGCCGAAGGTCGCGTTCACGGGTCGCCGCCCGCCGCTGCACTTCGATCCACCTGAGCACACGCCGTTTCGCCGTGCCTTGAACCCTTTGTTCAGCGCGGAGCGCTTAGCGGCACTGGAAGGCTCGATCCGTCACTGTGTCATCGAGCTGCTGACGCCGCTTATCGCACAAGGACACGGCGACATTTGCGCTGACTTTGGCACCCATCTGCCGATCCGTGTGTTCGCAGATTGGATGAACCTGCGCGACGGTGATGCTGCCAAATTGGCGAGGGTGGGGCGGGCATTCAACATCGCCGTGCAGTCCAACTTGGACGACGTGGTCAAGAGCACCAGCTTGGAGCTGTACGAAGTGGCGCGCGAGCTGATCGCGCGGCGCAGAGCCGAGCCGCTCGATCCTGCGGTCGATCCCACGTCGGCGTTGCTCGCCGCGCGCAGCAACGGGGAGCCGCTGCCGGAAGAGCTGCTTATTGGCTGTATTCGTCAGGTGCTGGTGGTCGGCATCATCGCGCCGACGGTGCTGATGGGCTCGATCTGCGTGCACCTCGCGCGCGACCCTGCGTTGCAAGCGCGCTTGCGTGCAGAGCCTGAGATCTTGCCGCGCGCGCTCGAAGAGTTCTTGCGCCTGTACACGCCGTACCGCGGCTTTGCGCGCACAGCCACGCGTGAGATCGAGCTGGGCGGGCGCACGATCAAGCCGAATGAGCCGATCGCGATCGTGTACGCGTCGGCGAACCGCGACGAAGCCAAGTTCCCGAACGCCGATCAGTTTGAGCTGGATCGCCCGAATCTGTCGGACCACATCGCGTTCGGGCGTGGACCACACGCGTGTCCAGGCGCTCCGCTCGGCCGCCTTCAGCTGCGGATCGCGCTCGAAGAACTGCTCGCGCGCACGCGGAGCATCACGCTCGCGGGTCCGATCGTGCCCACGCGTTGTCCGGAGATCGGCGCGCTGCGCGTGCCGCTCAGCTTCGAGCCCGCATGAGTGCAGACGCTGGAAACGGCCCGTGGTTGTACGCGGTGGGCGATATCGCTCCGGATCGTGAAGATCCACGCGAGTGCTTCGCCTTGGTTCGCGACAAGCTGCGCGGCGCTGACCTCGCGTTCTGTCAGCTCGAGGTGAATCTCACAGAGCGTGGCGTACGCTTACCGCAAGTGCGGCACACGCACCGTGCGCGGGCCAGCACCGCAGCGGCACTGGCTGACGCAGGTTTCTCCGTGGTGTCGTTCGCCGGCAATCACTGCCTCGACTGGGGCCCCGACGGCCTGTTCGACACGGTCGATCACCTGCGTGCCGCGCAGCTCGAAGTGGTGGGTGTTGGCAAGGACATCGAACAGGCGCGCAGGCCGGTGATCGTGACGAGTCACGGCGTTCGCGTGGTTTTTCTCGCGTATTCGTCGATCTTGCCTTCGCACTACTGGGCGGAGTCCAACCGGCCGGGATGCGCCCCGATGCGCGCGCACACGTTGTACGAGCCGATCGAGCCCGACCAGCCTGGCACGCCGCCGCGTGTTCACACCTACGCGCATCGCGCGGATCTGGAGGCGCTGCGTTCTGACATCGCTGCGCTGAAGCGCGAGGTCGACCGCGTGATCGTCTCGCTGCACTGGGGCATCCACTTCGTGCCGGCGGTGCTCGCGGACTATCAGCGCGAGGTGGGTTACGCGGCGATCGATGCAGGCGCGGACGCTATCCTCGGGCACCACGCGCACATCCTGAAGGGCGCGGAAGTGTTCCGCGGCAAGCCGCTTTTCTACTGCCTCGGCAACTTCGCGATGGACCTGCGTATGGACAAAGCGCACGCGGAGAGCAAGGGCTTCAAGGAGATCCAGGTGCTTCATCCCGAGTGGGTGCCCGACTTCGACAGTCTTTACAACTTCCCGCCGGAGTCGCGCATGACATTGATCGTCAGCATGCGCTTGAGCAAGAGCGGCGCCGTTCAAGCGGGGTTTTGGCCCTGTTACATCAACCGCCAAGCGCAGCCCGAGCTTGTTGCGCCGAGCGATCCGCGCTTTCAGCAGATCGTCTCGTACATGCAGCGCATCTCTGACAGTCAGACTCTGTCTGTTCGCTATGAGGTCGACGGCGATCAGGTGCTGATCCTGCCGGGTGGAACCGACGCATGATGTTCCTGGCGCGCATGCCGATCTGGCTGATCAGCCTGCTGTACATGGCGAGTTATGTCCCGTACATCGTGATCACGCGGCTGCTCGCGACGACGCCTGCGGACGAGCTGAAGCGCCCGCTCACCGGGCTCGAGATCTTGCCGGCGTCGCTGATCTTGAGCGCGCTGTGGACGTATCTATTTGTCTGGCGCGCAGGCTGGTGGCGCGCCGCGCACACGACAAGCGTCATGGGCGTGCAGCTGCCGAGGCCGACGCGCTGGACTGCACTGTCAGGCGTCGGCACGGCGTTGATCCTGTTTACTGTTCCGCTCTCGTTCACGTTCGAGGGTGTGAGTATCCCGTTCATGCAGCTCTTGATGCGCGGTGACCTGCTGTTGATCGCGCCGCTCGTCGATCTGCTCGGGCGGCGCAAAGTGCGCTGGTATTCGTGGTTGGCGCTGGTGTTGGTCGCGCTGGCAATGCTGGTGACGGTCGGCGAACGGCGCGGCTTTCAGCTGCCGCTCTTGGCTTGGGTCACGCTCGCGCTGTACACGGTCGGCTACTTCGTGCGGCTGTGGGTGATGACGCGGATCGCGAAGACCGGCACGAGCGAGAGCATCCAGATGTACTTTGTCGAAGAGAAGCTGGTGGGCATCCCGCTCGCCGTGCTGTTCCTCGCGTGCGTGTCCGGTTTGGGCGACGCGAAAGCCGGTCCGCAGCTGAGCTTCGGCTTCGTACAGGTGTGGACCAGCTCGCAGCTCGCTGCGATCAGCGCGCTGTCGATCTTACTGTTTATCGTGTCGATCTTCTCGGTGGTGATCTTGCTCGACAAGCGCGAAAACTCGTTCTGCGTGCCGATGGAGCGCTCGGCGAGCATTCTCGCGGGCGTGATCGGCACGTTCGTGCTGTCGCTGTTCTTCGGGCACAGGGCGCCGACCTCGGCCGAGCTGATGGGTGCGCTGCTGCTGGTAGCGGCGATCACGTTGCTGTCGGTCGGCCCGATCGTCGACGCTCGGCGTGCGGTCACCGCTTCGCCCACCTGAGCCTCATGGAGCCGATCACTCGCATCCTGGCGCGTCACTTGGCGCGGGTTCGCTACGAGGACATTCCGCCCTCTGCATTGCACGCCGCCAAGCGTTCGTTGCTCGATGCTGTTGGTGTGTCGCTCGGCGCGAGCGGCTTGGAGCCCGCGTGTGCGCCTTTTGTTGCGCTCGCGAGCGAGGCGTCGGGCCCGTGTCAGATCTTGGGTTTCGCTGCGACAAGCTCGCCGCTCATGGCTGCATTCGCGAACGGCGCGCTCGCGCACGCGCTGGACTACGAGGACGCGTACGACGGCACACCCGCGCATCCAAACGCTGCGAGCGTGCCGGTCGCGTTGGCCCTGGCGGATGCTCGTGTTGAGATCTCCGGCCGCGCGCTCCTGACCGCGCTCGCCGCTGCCAGCGACATCACCTGTCGGCTCGCGCTCGCGTTGCGCGACAACCCTGATCGCTACGGCTTCTACACGCCGCCCATCTTGGGCGCCTTTGGTGCTGCGGCGTGTGCGGCGAAGCTGCTCGGCCTGGACGAAGATCGTATCGTCGCGACATGGGGTCTGACCTTGTCGCAAGCCATGTGCAGCTCACAGTTCAAGCGCGACCCACTGTCGTCCCTGCGCGCGGTGCGCGATGCCTTTGCCGCGAACGTAGGCCTGCAGAGCGCACGCTTGGCTGGGCTCGGCGTGCGCGGCTTCGAAGCTGCATTCGAGGGCGAGCACGGCTTCTACGCCGCTCACAGCCGCAACAGCTGCGACGAGGAGCGCCTGCTGAATGGCCTCGGCGATCAGTACTTGGGTGAACGCGTGAGCTACAAGCCCTGGCCCAGCTGTCGCGGCACACACGCGTACATCGAAGCCGCGCTGCGACTGAGAACCGATCAGAACATCGCCGCAATCACGGCCCACGGCGCGCCGCTCAACCGCATGCTCGCTGAGCCGCTCGAGCAGAAACGCGCGCCGCAAACCGCGATCGACGCGAAGTTCAGCATCCCGTACTGCGTAGCCGTCGCTCTGCAGCGCGCCGACGTTACGCTCGATGATTTCACTGCTGCCGCGCTCGCGCAACCCAGCACGCGTGCGCTCGCTCAACGCGTCAGCTACCGCGTCGACGAAAGCGCGAGCATGTCTGAAGCCACCAGCGGCACCCTCGAGCTGCACCTGCAAACAGGCCAAACCCTCACCGCTCGAATCGACCAACCTCTAGGCCACCCCTCGAACCCCCTAGACGACCAACACCTCACCACCAAGTTCATCGACTGCGCCACCCGAGCCCAAGCGCCCCTCACCCCCGAACGCGCAAGAGCAGCCGCCCGCGCGCTCCTATCGATCGAACAAGCCACAAGCGCGCACAGGGTGCTGGCCCTGCGTTGAAGTGTGTTACCTCTGCTTTGGCGCGGAGGGATGATGATGCGGGTTGAGCTTTGTAATGTTGAGGGGCGGGCGTGTTTGCATTTGGATGGGCGGGTGATCGATGTGGAGCGTCGGTCCGGGGGAGCCTTTTCGAGTGATGTGATGGATGTGCTCGAGCGTTGGGATGCGTTTCAGGCTTGGGCCAACGGCGCTCGCGTGGAGGCCGATGATGCTGCGCTTCAGCGTGCGGCGCTCGGGCCGTGTGTGCCGCGGCCGCGTCAGGTGTTCGGGATCGGGCTGAACTTTCGCGACCATGCGAAGGAAGCGAACCTGCCTGAGCCGAAGAAGCCGATGGTGTTTACGAAGTTCCCGAGCTGCGTGAGCGGCGCAGAATCGAGCGTCGCGCTCACTTCGGACGCTGTGGACTGGGAGGTGGAGCTGGTCGTAGTGATCGGCCGCGTCGCAGAGTCGGTCACGGTTGCAGACGCGCTCAGCTACGTCGCGGGCTACACCGTGGGCCAAGACATCAGCGATCGCCGCTTGCAGTTCAGCGACGTACCTCCGCAGTTTTCGCTGGGCAAGTCCGCACCGGGCTTCGGACCGATCGGTCCGTGGCTCACTGCGCGCGAAGCGGTGGATCCGACACAGCTCGACATGTCCTGTGACATCAACGGTCAGCGCATGCAGACCGGCAATACGCGCGACATGGTGTTTGGCGTCGCCGAGCTGATCTCGTATCTTTCGGCGCGCTGCACGCTCCTGCCAAGCGACCTCATCTTCACCGGCACACCGGCGGGCGTTGGCTCCGTACGCAACCCACGCGTGTACTTGAAGCCGGGCGACGTGATCCGCTCCGAGATCGCAGGCCTCGGCGTCTTGCAAAACAGCTGCGAGCGCTCAGCGCTTTGGGGCTAGCGTTCTACGCCCCCGTGCGGGAGCAGCTGGCGCTCGCGCGGCTCATGCACCGGCACGGCGACGAAGCCGACGAAGTTGCCGCGGAGGGCGGCGCTTCGATGCCGCTTACGGCTGCAGGCGCGCGCAGCTCACCGCACAGCGCGCGTCGCGAGCGCGAGGTGGTCGGTGCTGATGGCGAGTTAGGCATGATGGTGCTCATGGACTGTGTCGAATCAGTGCCAGTTGCACACATGGTACGCTCGCAAACGAGTCCGTGAGCGCTCCAGACCAGCTCGAGCCGTCAAGATTGCACAGTGCGAACTGCCTGTCGCATTCGCGCGCCGCATTCGCAGGAAATTTCGCTTGCCGTCGAGCTCGCGCGTGAGCTTCTAACTCTGTACGGGCTCACGCAATATTCGGTGACCCGCGATCGGCTCTACCACTCACTCTGTCTAGTTGTGCTTAGGAGTGGAGCAGCGAAGCACCGCTCATCCTGTGCTGACGCGCTGATTTCCTAAGCGCATCAATCTGAGGACAACACGTCTGAGTTTGCTCAGACAGTGCCTCGAGCCCTCAAAAACCGATCAGGTTTGTGCGACATAAGCAGGCCGTAACTATGGGCAACGCAAGTCGAAGATCCAGCAGAGTCACCCGAGTTGTGAGTCTCAGCTTCTTGGCAGCGACTGCAGCAGCGCTGCAGGCGTGCGAAGCAGAGAGCTCGCTCCACACCAACCACGGCAGCCTGTCGGACGAGGCGCTCGCCTCGAGCGCGTGGCTCAACCATCCGGATGCGTTGGACGCCGTGCAATCAGCGCCGCCCGCGCACGCGACGTCGTTCGCGGATCTCGGGCATACGAGCGTGCTGCGCGCGTTCGATGGTGCGGGCATGACCAAGGCCATGCCGGACGGCGTGAGCGGTCTGGATGCTGCGCGCCTGCATTTGTTCCGCTATCGCGACGAGCTCGGCTTGAGCGAGGAAGCGATCGCGGCGCTCGAGCTGCAGAACGAGCACAAGCTGCCGGCGGGTGCAGCGATCTATCAGTTCACGCAGCGCGTGCACGGGCTGCCGGTGTTCCAGGCACGTGCGAAGCTGGTGCTCGATGGTGAGAAGAACCTGGTGTCACTGTCGAACGGGCTCGCACCGTCCTGGCTGAGCGCACCTGCCACGGCAGAATTCAAGCTATCGCCCGAACGTGGGCTGGTTCGCGCGTACGTCGCATCGGGTGGCCCCGAGCTCTTGCTGGGCGCGATCCAGGAGAGCCTCGTGCGCAAGCACGACTTTCTTTCGTATCGGCTGAACACCCCGCAAGGCGATCTGGGCGTAATCGATGCTTCGACGCGGAAGGTGATGTTCGTCGAAGATCAGAGCTTGGTGGCAGGCTACCAAGTCGAGATCATCACGAAAGACCCGCGCACGTTCGAGAACCAGTCGTATCGCTACGTGATCGCTGCAGACGATGGTCGCGTGCTCTACAAGACCTCGACCACCGCGAACGAAGCGTTCACCTACCGCGTGTTCGCTGACGCGACCGGCGCAAAGACGCCGATGGACGGTCCGATCGTGGATGCCACGCCGCATCCCACCAGCGTGCCTGACAACTTCCAGCCGAAGTTCGCAGAGTCTGTGCTCGTGCAGATCGACGGCTTCAACAAGCACATGGATCCTTGGCTCGAGCCCAACGCGACCACCACGTTCGGCAATGCGGTCCAGGCCTACAGCGATCGCAACCAGTCGAACGCCTTCATCTTCACGACGGGCAGCGGCTTTCAAGAAGGCGCAGACTTCCGCGGGGAGACCACCTCGGCGAAGACGTTCGACTACACGTACAACCCTGCGTTGGCGCCGGACTCGTCCGAAAGTCAGATCAAAGCTTCGATCACGCAGGTCTTCTACGTGACGAACTGGCTGCACAGCTACTTCTACGACTCGGGCTTCGACGAAGCCTCAGGCAACGCGCAGGAAGACAACCTCGGGCGTGGTGGCGTCGCAGGTGACCCGCTGCTGACGGAGGCACAGGACAGCGCCGATGGCGGCCGAGCGAACAACGCCAACATGTCGACGCCGGGCGACGGCTCTTCGCCGCGCATGCAGATGTATGTTTGGACGGGCACGCCTAACAGTAAGCTGCTGACAACACCGCCGATCGTCTTCGACGACTGGGTGGGTGCTGCGGCGTTCGGGCCGAAGACGTTCGATCTGACATCAGGTGAGCTGGTGCTGGCGAACGACGGCAGCACGATGATCCCACGTGGCGCGACCGGCATGGGCATGGGCAGCAACTCCGATGCTTGCCAGCCGCCGATGAACGTCAGCGGCAAGATCGCGGTGATCGACCGCGGCGTGTGCAACTTCACCAACAAGGTGCAGAGCGCGCAGACCGCGGGCGCGATCGCCGCGATCATCGTGAACAACGCGCCCGGTCACACGGCGCCGAACCTCACGACCACCGCGCAAGGCATCACGATTCCCGTGCTGACACTGAGCCTCGAGGATGGTCAGAAGCTCAAGGCACACCTGCTCGAAGGCGCGGTTCAAGCGATGTCGTTCTCGCGTGGTGCGGAGGTCGGCCGCGACGGCTCGATCGACAGCACCGTGGTGGCGCACGAGTGGGGTCACTACATCCACATGCGTTTGCAGGATGGTCAGAGCTCGCAGTACGGTGGCATGAGCGAAGGCTGGGGCGACTTCAACTCGCTGTTCATGGCCGTGCGCGAGACCGACACGTTCCCCGGTCGCGCGTACCCGATGGCGCAGTATGCCGCTGCCAGCTTCGGCTCGCGGGCATCCTACTTCGGCATCCGCCGCGCACCGTACTCGGTCGAATACACGATCAACCCGTTCACGTTCGGGCACATCCGAAGCTCGGCATCGTTGCCTAAGAATGCTCCGGTCCAAGGCAGCGAAGACGATCCGATGAGCGAAGCTCACGTGGTCGGCGAGATCTGGGCGCAGACCTTGTTCGAGGTGTACACGAACATCCTCGAGGTCGGAAAAGCCGCGGGTCGCCCGTTCGAAGCGAACAAGCGCCGCATGGCGGACTACATGGTCGCTGCCCTCAAAGCCGCGCCCGACAATCCATCATTCACCGAGCAGCGCGACGCGTTCCTCTCTGTGGCGCGCGCGATGGTCGCGATGGACCCCACACGTCAAGCGGACGTCCAAGCGATGGCACGCGGCTTCGCCAAGCGTGGTCTCGGCGCGGGTGCAGTCTCTCCACCGAAGAACTCCACCAACCTGAACGAAGCGGTGGAGAGCTTCATCATCCCTGCGGACTGAGCCGCTCAGCGCGGCACAAAACGCCAAAAACGGCGCGGGGTCCCCGCGCCGTTTTTGTTTGGTTAGCGATCAGTCCGTCGTCAGAAGCGTGGACGTGACCTGCGCAAGACGGAGGCTTAAAGTTGCCGCTTACGGCGACGGCGGCTGGTGGTTGCCAGGTTCTTCAGCGCTGCCAGCCTTCGATTTTGAAGATGTCCTCGAGCAGCTTTCGCTCTGCTGCGCCGCTGGCCGGCACGAACCAGAGCTCGAAGCGGGCAGGGTAGTAAACGCCCCAATCCCCTTCGTAGACCGTGACCTCGACTTGATAGCGAAAGCGCTCGCGTGGGTCGTTAGACCATCCGACGATCTGTTGCGACCTGATGGTGAGTCGCTCTTCAGACAGGCGTGTGTTGCGGGTCTGTTCGTAGACTTTGAGGTACGCGTGGCCCTGCTCACCCGGATTGATCTGGGCATTGACTTGGTAGATTCCGCCTTGCATGCCCTGTGCGAGATCGAGTGTGCTCGGCTGATCGTCGACCGTCGGGGGCCGCGCTGGCTTGCCGCCGATGGCTGCAGGCTCCTGCGCGAGCAAGCGTAGCGCGGCATTTGGATCGGGGGTGGTCGACTCTGCGAACGCGTCAGGCGACTGTGTTGCTGGCAAGCGCATGTGCAGCCCTTCTGGGATCACGATGTCTCGTCCGAACGGGTCGGGCGAGTCGTCGAAGAGCGCGGAGAACGCGAGGCTTACGAAGATGAGGCCACTCGTCACCAGCGCTGAGCCGAACGCTACGAGTAGATTGTAGACCGGCGCGGCGTGCTCGGAACGCACCAGCCGGATCAACGTGACGATAAGCACCGCCACAGCTGCGACCCACGGCCCTCCGAAGCACACGTTCTGCAGCGTGGACAACGCGCCGCCTTGCGGAGGCGAAAATAGCGCGAAAAAAACGACGAGCGCTGCCCCCGATATCGCGAGCGCGACCGTGCCAGGCGCGCGAGGCCTAAGCAGAAAGTGGAGAAGCCGCATCGCGCCAATGTACAGCTGACCAGTCTGCATAAGCAGCTGAATCGGCGAGGTAGCGGGTTATGGGCTGAGTTTGTGCAGATCGCTCGGATATGTCTGCACTCTGTTTGATGCGACGTGGACGTGATCTCTGTGCGGGGCGACTTGCACGTAGGTCTCCGCGGGGACCGCAGTTACAGAGTCACATGGGAGCCATCTTCCACATGATGTCCCATTCGGAGCCGCAGATGCCGCAGTTGTCCCCGATGAACATTCCTTTTCCAGTGGGGCCTTGATCGTTGAGCAGGTGCCAGCGCAACCAACCTACGCCGGCGCGTCCGAACTCGTCTGCGTGCTCGTCGAAGAACGTGTACACGTGCGCGTTGCTGCTGCAGCTGGTTGGATTGGCGAACAAGATCGGAATCGTGTCGATGGCGTTGAAGTCGGCGAGGCCATTCGCGTAGGCGATGTCGTCCGGTCCGCCGTCGAAGATAGCCATCGGCGCGTGCAGCTGATGGTAGGTCGCTTGGTCCCGTGCAAAGAGGCCGCTGTTGTATGGGAACGCCGTGGTGATCCTTGGGTCAGTTGCAGCGTCGATCGCCATCAATCCACCACACGACTGACCTGACACTGCCAGTTTAGTCACGTCGAGCTTGTGTGATAGTATTGGCTGCACGGGCGTTCGTTTTCTTTGGTCGCCCACTCGAGACCGAACAACAGTGGGCCTGCATCTTGCCCCGCCATCGTAGGGCGGTTGCCGGGCGGTCCGTCTGCGATCACCAAAATGCCGTGTGACTTCCTCCTGGACGTGCCTAGTGGCTAGGATCCCGCGCGAGCGTACGCGCTCGTGCTGGCGTTCCGTGGCGTGGATCAGAGCGCAGCGGAATTTAGCACAGCTCGCTTGGGTGCGGCACCAGGCCGCATTGTGTCGAGCTGGCGGGCGACGTATTTCTAGCTCGTCGCGGCACGATACGATCCAGCTCATACACGCTCGATAGCTCGGCGTGTCCGCGAGTGCCGCGACTCTCTCCAACCAGGGTGGGGGCTGGCGCGCGCATGCGTGCGCCAGCCTCCCGCGTCTAGATGTCGCTAGGCCTGCAGCCGACAGCTGCGTGGAACGCGACCATTGACCGCATCGAACCATGGAGAGCCTTTGCTAGACTCCAAGACATGGAATCTGCAAACGGATTGCGACGCTACTGTGGCGTGGTCATAGGAGCGATGCTTGTCTGGTTGTCAGGCAGTGTCGGCGCGGCGCAGTCACACTCTCGGCGCGCGACCGAGCTCGAGACGAAGCTGTTTGCACCTTGCTGCTATATCCAAACGCTGGACGTTCACGAGTCTGATCTCGCCGACAAGCTTCGCGCAGAGATCGAGCGGCGCTTGAGCGCAGGTGAAGCGCCGTTGAGCGTCGAAGACGACCTGGTGGCGCGCTATGGGGAGCGCATCCGCGCCGTCCCGCGCAACAGTGACTCACGCTGGCACATACCTCTGGTCGTAGGCGCAGCGCTCGCGTTGGGGTTGCTAGCGTTAGGAGCCTTTGCGATGCGCTGGCAGCGCCGCCAAGATGTCGAGCTGCAGCATGTGACGCTGAGCGCACCGGACGCGAAGTACGACCGCGAGCTCGACGCGGCTTTGCGTGGGGCGGACGACGAAGACCACCCGAAGCTGATAGCTTGAGCGGATCCGTCTCCACGGATCTTCGAAGCGCGGGTCGGTGAGCACGGCCTCGTCGGTGAGGCTGTCGAAGAACGCTAGTAAGTCTGCGCGTTCACGGTCGCCCAGCTCGAAGCTTGTGATGTGCGGGTTGCGCGTGTCGCTCGCAATGCCGCCGCGCGTGTAGTGGTCGAGCACATCGGCTAGTGCTGGAAGCGAACCGTCGCGCATGTACGGCGCCGTCCAAAGCGATGTTGCGCAGTGACGGTGGCTTGAACTTGCCGAGGTCTGCAGGGTCGCCGGTTAGCCCGTGCAGGCTGGTCGTGCTCGGGTGGGGATCAGCGGGGCATAGAGTCGAGGCTACGCAAGAATGCCGCGAGTGCGCTGCTCTCCGCGTCGCTCATCGACACACCGGGCGCGCTGAATCCGCTGTCCAGCGTCTCGGAGTCGCGCATGCCGAATCGATAGTGCGCGATCACCTGATCCAACGTGCGGAACCGTCCGTCGTGCATATACGGTGCAGAGCGTTCGAGCGCGCGTAGACTCGGTGTCTTGAACTTGCCGAGATCCTGTGCGCGTTGCGTCACGCGCATGCGACCGCGCTTGATAGCGAGCGCTGGTCCCAAAAAATCGCTGTCGAGCCCGTTGTTGTGGAATGCGTTGTCGGTGAACAGCGGCGGCGTATGACAGCGCGCGCAGTGACGTGTGAACACGCGCTCGCCCGCTTGTTCTGTGGCATCGAGCGTGTGCTCATCCCAGCGTGAGCTCGCGAAGATCAGGCTGCGTTGGTACTGCGCCAAAGCATCGAGGATTTGACCAACCTTGATCTCTTCGCCGCCGAAGACCTCGCGAAAACATTCCTTGTAAACGGTATCTGCAGCCAGCTCTGTGAGCAGCGAAGTGAGCTCGATCGAGCGTCCCATCTCGTCTTCGTGGGTTAGCGGTCCGAGCGCGAGCGACTCGAGATTTTTCGCGCCGCCGTCCCAGAACAGCCCGGTGTTGGCCCACGCGAGGTTGATCAATGCGGGCGCATTGCGCTCCAACGCGCGACCCGTGACGCCACGCGTAGGCTTGGCTTCTGGCGTGGTGAAGGCATGAGTTGGGTCGTGGCAGCTCGCGCACGATACTTGATGGTTGCTGGACAGTCGCGGTTCGAAGAACAGGCTGCGACCCAGCGCGACTCCGAGCGCGCTTGTCGTGTGATGCGCGACAAGGGAGCTGGCAGAGCCTGGCGTTTGTCTATCGGCTGCATTTCTCGCACGGCCTCGACACCGTCGGCGAGACGCTGCTAGGCAGCGTGGCGCTGCTCTGGACAGTCGATCAGGCTGATTCACGAGCGGGCGATACGCTACTATCCGGGGCAAGGCCTGTACCGCTACGTGGTGCATAGCTCGGCGGACGTCGCAGAGCGCTATTCCACGACGTCGGTATGGCTCGAGGGAAACACCGGCCGAGCGGTCGCGTTCGACATTCCCATTGGTCAAGACGCAGCCACCACCACGGGTTCTTGGCTGCTCTCGCCACATTACGCCGACGTCGCCGACGGTGGGCTCGCCTACCGCTTGTGCGTCACGGTCATGGGCGTATTGATCGCGTTGCTCAGCATCAGCAGCCTCCTGATCTGGGCGCGCAAACGCAAGCGATTCAACGCCGAGAACTAGTGTTCAATAGAGCGCGCGCAGCTTGGCCAACGCTGTTTCGCTCGGTTCGTCGAAGTCGGCCGTGCCTGCGAGCTCGCCGTCGCTGTTGAACAATTGGATGAGCGAGGTGTGATCGTAGGCGTAGTCGCTTCCGGAGGTCTCGCGTTTGATCGCGACGACGCCATAGCGTTTGATCATCTGATCTGTCTGAGCTCGTGTTCCCGTCAGCCCGATGATCCTCGGATCGAACGAACGCAAGTAAAGCGCGAGCGCATCTTGGGTATCGCGCTCAGGGTCGACCGACACGAACATGAAGCGCAGCTGGTCTGCGTCACTGCCTAGTGCTTTGAGCCAGCGCCCAGCAGTGACCAGCGCGGTCGGACAAACATCTGGACAGTGGGTAAAACCGAAGAACAGCGCCGCTGGATGACCGCGCAGGTCGCGGTCCGTGAACGGCTTGCCGCTCTCGGCGTCGATCAGCTCGAACGAAGCTGCCTTCGCTCCGTTGACGCGGCCAGCATGCAAGTCGCCGCGAAAGGCGAGGATGAGCGCAGCGGCGAGCACTGCCAAGGTGATGGCAATCCGCAGCTTCATGGCGCCTGCGAGGCCGCGGGCCCGGTCGCGGTCGAAGGCAACACAGGTAGGTCGAGCTCTAACGCTGATGCATGGGCGAAGCGCAGAGTCACTTTGACTGTTTGGCCTTCGACGAGCTTGGTGCGTGGACGAACGAGCATCAGGTGAGCACCACGTGGCTTCAGCGCCAGCAACGCACCCCGCGCGATTGGCAAGCCCTCTTTCGCTTCACGCATCTTCATGACGCCCTTGTCGAAGGTCATGTCATGGATCTCGACGCGCTCCGCAGCAGGGCTTTCGGCTGCGATTAGCCGATCATCAGGTCCGGCATTTTCGAGCGTCACGTAGCCTGCAGCCACTTCGGCCTGTCCCGCAGGCGCTCTCAACCAAGGTGCACGCGCTCGGATACTCGCGCCATCGGCCCAAGCGGGCAGGGCTACCATCACGAGGCAGAAGCATAACTTTAGAGTATGTTTCATGGCTCTGAGTGTAGATGACAACGCCTAAGCTGGACGCGGCAAGATGTCGCGGTCGCTCGCGGATCTCGACCTGTCGATACATTAGCGCTTTGACTGCGACGTTCGACCGCATTGCTCACGGCGCAGCGTTTGATGATGATGGAGCTGTTCGGTCGTTCACATGGTCCACGTCGCCGCGTCGGTTCCCATCTCGTGTCGGCCTGTGGTCGTGGAGACCGATCGAACAGGCATTCATCACTCCGCTATGCAGTAAGTATCGAAGGCGGACGTGCAAGCGTCACTTGCTCGTCCGCCTTCGGTTTACCGCGTTGTGAGTTGAGGCCAAATCAGCAGGCCGGAGTTTGGTCAACCTTGCGTTGATAGTTAGGTCAGGCTGCGCGCCGTGTCAGGCGCAGGTCCACAGTTCGTCTACACTTCTGATGTCGACGTTTGCGTCGACGCCAACTAGCATCACAAGGTCCGGCATGTCGCGCTGCGGCGTGCCGGGTTTTGTTCGCCTGGCGGAGCAGTGCGAGATCAATGTTTGATGTCGTCGACGCGCTGCCATGAATCGCCTTCCCAGTGCATGATCGTGCCGCCTACCGCCCATGCGTCGTCTGCTGCGGGTGCCCAAACGGACCAAAGAGTGGCGTCGGTGTGAGCGTCGACCTGGTTCCATTGGTCGCCGTCCCAGTGTTCGATCAAACCGTGCAGTCCAACGGCCCAAACGTCGTTCGTAGAGGAGCCCGAGACGCTTAGCATGCGCGCAGAGTTTACGCCGAGGTTGTGCTCGCTCCAGCTCGATCCATCCCAGTGCTGCATCGATCCCTCGTACGGCGCCACCCATACGTCGTCGCTGCTGACACCCCAGATCCCGCGCAGTGATCCACCTTGATAACTCGCGCGCGAAAACTGTTTGTCCTGCCCGTGACCGAGAAACCCTGTGCCGCCTACCGCCGAGCCACCAAACCAAAGTTTGTTCTCTGGACTGTTCCAGACTTCCCAAACACTCGAGACGCCGCGCAGCTCGGTGCCCGACCAGGTCTCGCCGTTCCAGTGCCTGATCAAGCCAGAATCAGATATCCAGGCTAAGCCAACCATCCACACATCATCTGGACCGGTTTGCCATACGCCGAGCAGTGTTTCGCTGATGTCCTGCAGCTTCACAGACCAGCTGCTCCCGTCCCAGTGCAACGCGATGTCAGTGCCAACTGCCCAGACATCGTCTGCACTATGGCCATGGACACTTGTGAGATCACGCTCTGTGAGACGCTCGAAGCGCTGCCAATGATCGCCGTCGTAGTGCACGATCGCGCCGCCGGAACCAACTGCCCAGATGTCGTCGGCGGCTGCGCCCCATACCGAAGTAAATGACAGATGATCTAGCGCCTCGGCAGTGTCAGCGTCACCCGCTGCGTCGGCTGCATCCACAGTCGTGATTGGGTTGTTCTCACTGTCGCAAGCGCCCGAAAGCCAAACGCACAGACACAGTCCACGCACGCCTGCCTTGCGCCACGCGCGGTATTCACGAATTGTCATCGTCAACTGCTCCCGGTCAGCACGTGCAGCTGAAAGCTGCGGTTGATCGTTGCAGAGCAGGCTAGCCCGCAGCGCGCGAAATGCGTACGCGGCATGGCGTCGCACTCGAGGATGGTCTAGCTCAGAGCGGACGCTTGAATGTGCGTAGGCGCAGGGAGTTGATGAGGACGCACAGGCTGGAAGCGGACATCGCCAGGCTTGCGAAGACGGGCGAGAGCTTGAGACCAGCGATGGGGACGAGCGCGCCCGCGGCGAGCGGGATCCCGATCACGTTGTAGGCAAACGCCCAGCCCAGGTTTCCGCGAATCGTCCGCATACTCTTGCGTGCCAAGGCGAGGGCGGTTGGCAGTGCTTCGATGCCGCCCGTAAGTGTGATGTCCGAGGCTGCGATGGCGATGTCGGCCCCGCGACCCACGGCGATGCCGACGTCTGCACCCGCGAGCGCAGGTGCGTCGTTGATGCCGTCTCCGACCATGGCGACACGTTTGCCGCGGGCGCGGGCCTCCGCGACGATTCGCGCTTTGTCGAGCGGCTGGAGCTCGGCGTAGACGCGCTGGATGCCTAGCTCTGCCGCGACGGACTCCGCGACAGCTGCGCGGTCGCCGGTGAGCATCGCGACCTCGATGTGCATGTTCTGCAGCGCTTGGACCACGGCGCGCGCGCGCGGGCTCGCGCTGTCAGCGACGCTGACTAAGCCGAGCAGCGCATTGTCCAGCGCGACGAACGATGGGGTCCGCCCGAGCCCCGCGAACACGTCTGCAAGCGCGGCCAAAGGCTCGGTCGACACGCCTGCCGCGTTGAGGTATGCGCTGGTCCCAATGCGCACGAGCGTCCCGTCGACCCAGCCCTGCACGCCGCTACCAGCGGCAGTCATGATCTCGCTCGCCATACGGAGCTCGGCACCCGCTGCGCGAGCAGCCTGCGCGAGCGCCTTGCCTATCGGATGCTCGCTGGCCGCTTCGACGCTGCCGATGTAGCCGAGGAGCGAAAGCTCTGCGCTGCCCAGCGCCCGCGCGTTGTGGGCGGGCGGCAGAGTCGATGGCTCGACGTGCATTTTCAGCGCGATCACGTCGCACAGCTGCGGCTCACCCAGCGTCAACGTGCCGGTCTTGTCGAAGAAAACGCAGTCGATGCGGCTCGCAGCTTCGAGCGCCGCGCCGCCCTTGATCAGTACGCCGAGCTCCGCGCCTCGACCGGTGCCCACGGCGACAGCGGCAGGCGTAGCGAGCCCGAGCGCGCACGGACAAGCGATCACGAGCACCGCAACGAAGTGCTCGACCGCAGTGGCGATGCCCGTATGCGAGGCATCTGCGAGTAGCCAAAGCCCGCCGCTCAGGGCCGCAATGGCGAGCACGCACGGAACGAAGTACGCGCTCGCGACATCGGCCGCACGCGCTATCGGCGCGCGCGAGCCTTGCGCAGCTTCCACCGCCTCGACGATGCGCGCGAGCGCAGTGTGCGTAGCGATCTGCGTGACGCGCAGCTGAAGCGCGCCGCTCTGGTTGAGCGTGCCTGCAAACACGCGCGCCCCAGGCCCTTTGTCGACCGGGATGCTCTCGCCGGTCAGCATCGACTCGTCGAGCGCCGACTGCCCGCTCTCGACGATGCCATCGAGCGGCACGCGCTCGCCCGGCCGCACCAAGAGCAGCTCGCCAGTGGCGATCGCAGTCAGCGGCACGTGGTCGATCTTGTTGCCGCGGACCCGATGCGCCAGCTCCGGCGCGAGCGAGATCAGCGCGCGCACTGCATCAGACAACCGTTTGCGTGCGTGCGCTTCGAGCATCCGACCGAGCAATACGAAGGTCACCACCGCTGCTGCGGCCTCGAAGTACAAGTGCGGGACCACGCCGTGCTCGGCGTGCGGGAACAGCGACGGCCAAAGCAGCGCCGTGCATGAATACAGGTACGCGGACAACACCCCGAGGCTCACGAGCGTGTTCATGTCGCTGCTGCGATGGCGCGCGGCGTTCAAAGCGAGCCGTAGCAAGCGCAGCCCCGGTCCGAACACGATCGCCGAGGTCAGCACGAGCTGCAGCCAGCGCGTCCACGGCGCATCGAGCACGGCGACCGCACCGTGCGACATCGCGACGACCAGCACGGGAAATGCCAACGCTGCGGCGACAAAGAAGTCGCGCCGAACCCTGTGCTGTTCGGCGGACTCTGCTGCTTCGAGCGCCTCGGCACGCTGGCGTGCGCCGCTGCGAGCGGCACCCAGCGTGTCCAGCTCTGCGACCTCGTAGCCCGCATCGAGCACCGCTTGGGCTAGCGCGCGCGGCGCCACGCGCACCGGGTCGTAGCCCACACTCGCCCGGCGCGTCGCGAAATTGACTGTCGCTTCGTTCACGCCGATGGCGCGGCTCAGCGCGCGCTCGACCCGTCGCGCACATGCCGCACAGGTCATGCCGAGCACGTCGAGCTCCACGCGAGCAGCTTGGGTTTCAGTCGCTGTGGGCTGCATCGTAGCCAGCATCCGAGACGGCGGCGATCAGGCTCGCGAGCGGTGCGGTCGTGGGGTCGTGGCTCACCACGGCTTTGGCTTCGGCCAAACGCACGTCGACCTTCTCCACGCCGGGCAACTCGTTGAGCGCCTCTGACACGTGTTTTACGCAGTTGCCACAGCTCATTCCTTTGACATTCAAGACTGTGCTGATCGGATTCGACATGTTGTCCTTTCGGTTACGCACAGGCGCGCAAAGCGTCTGTGAGCGCGTCTATCTCATCGGGTGTAATATGGGGAAGTAAGCTGAGGCGAACACAGTCGTATTCTCTGGTGCTGTCGCCGTCCGCTGTGCAACGTCCATCTGCACGCACGGCAAACCCCTGTGAGTCCAGATACATGCCCAGCTCGGTGGGCGTCATGCCAGCCACGTTCAAGCTCACGATGCCGAGCTTGTGCGTGTTGGTCTCGAAAGAACGGCAGCCGATCAGTGAGACATGCTCGAGCTCGGCCAAGCGCGCCATGGCGTAACGTGTGAGCGTCCAAACGTACGCGTACCAATCGTCGTCTACGGCTTCGTACAAGTAGCTGCAGGCGCTCGCGAGCGTCTTGACGGTCAAGCCCGAGACGCTGCCGCTCAGCTCAGGATTCACTTCGAGCACGCGCTCTGCGAGCTCGGGGTCGCGCAGCCAGAGTACGCCTACCGAGGCAGGGCTGAACGCTTTGCCGAGATTGAACACCGCTGCGAATGCACGCTGCATGAAGCGGCTCGAGTGACTGGGCGGCAGCATGTTGATCGCTTGCGAGAGGTCCGCGATCATGGCGACGTCCGGCGAAATGTGATCGAGCGCGTCGTGCTGCAGCGTGCCAAACATGTGATGCAGCACGTTCAGCAAGAGCACACTGTCCGCGCGCAAGGTAGTAAGCGTGTGGCGCTCGTAGAAGCCCGTTTCGGAGTAGGGCACGAGCACGCGTTGCTGCCAGCCGGGCAAACTCGACAGCATATAGCTCGCACGGTGATCCAACACACCGTGCGCGATGCCGAGCTCCGGCTGCTCGCACAGCAGCGTGCGCCCTAACGCAAGCAGCACATGCGTCGCGTTGTGTCCAAGCACGAGCGTGCCGTAGCCCTCGGCATAGCGGCTGCAAAAAGCCGCGATATGCTGCTCCAGCAACGAGCCCAGTTGCTGCGTATGCGCGTCAGCGCCGCGTTCTAGTGTGACGTGCGGCTCTGCGAGCGCCTGAGCGAGCTCTGCGATCACTCGACTCGGCACTGGACACGCGGCGGAAGCATTGAGCCAAACGCGGTCACAGCGCGCGAGCGAGCCTGCGCGCAGCGCCGCGACGCGACTCGCGAGCCGCGGTTGTAGCGCTCGCAGCTCCGCCCGCAGGGAAGCGAGCGTGGGCAGCCACAGCGGCTCTGCGCGTGAGAAAGCTTCACGCCCCACTGTCACACCCGGACCAGCTTCATGCCCGCAGCGAGCCAGGCTGCGACGCCGCCGCGAAGGTTTGTGGCCCAGCCGCCGCGCATGTTGACCAGCGCGGTGAACTTGCGTGTGGCCGCGCCCGTCGGGCAGATGAACGCGACGCGCTGTGCTTTGGGGAAGGGGAGCCCGCGCACGAACATGCCGTCGAGCACGTCCTGCGGAATGTTGACCGCGCGGCTGTGCACCGTGCCGAGCTGATAAGCCACGGCGCTGCGCGCGTCGACGATCAGCGGCGTGTCGTTGAGGTGCGTGGCGAATGCATCAGGTGTCAGCTCACGCGTGTGCGTGTCCACCTGCTCGGGTTGCAGTGCGTCGACCGAGCTCGGAGTGACCTTGAACAGCTCTGGCCTGCGCTTTTTGAAGTACGAGATGTACGTTTCGATCCGATCACACGCGATGAACACCGCTGTCTGCTCTCGCTCGAACGAGCGCTGCACGCGGCTCAGGTAGCGCACTGCGCCGTAGTATGTCGAGCCGGTGGTCGGTCCTGCGAGCAGGCCCACCTTGCGCACCAGCTCCAGCGTACTGTCGACCGCCTGGTGCGACGAGACGACCTCGATGTTCTTGTAGCGATCGGGCTTGAACAGCCCGACTTCATACATCTCGTCGATCGTGCGAATACCCGGAATGAAGTCAGATTTCTCTGCGACTACACCGACCGTCGTGAGCGCGTGGTTTTCACGCCACAGCCGTTCGGTCACGCCGCTGGACGAGCCAGCTGTTCCGAGACCAGCGATGAAGAAGTCCGGCGCATGACCGAGGTCCGTGAGAATCTCCTCGGCGGTGTTTTCGAAGTGGGCCTGATGATTCTTCGGATTGAAGTATTGATCAGTGTGATAGTACTTGTCCGGCGCCTCGGCGATACGCCGTTTGATATAGCTGAGCGGGTCGTTGGGGTTTGTAAGGTCAGGGCACTCTGACAGACCCGGCAGCTCTTCGATCTGCGCGCCGAGCAAGAGTAGCAAGTCGCGCTGCTCCTGCACTTTGATGCGATTGGTGATCGTGCGAAAACCCACGCCGAGCATGCCGCCCAGCACAGCCAGCGCTTTGGCCGTATTCCCGCTCGACAACTCCACGATCTCCAGAGCGCGCTCGCGGATCTCGCCGCGATCATCTCGGATGATGTTCCACGCGATGCGATCCTTCAGAGAGCCAAAGATGTTCTGCATCTCGAGCTTCGCATACAGCCGCACGTTCGCTAACCCATGCACGCTACGATCGATCTCCAAGAGCGGAGTCTTGCCTATCAGATCGGTGATGCGTCGATACACTGTCATGCTGACGCTGCTCCGCTCGGCCAATAGTTCTCGTCGCGCGTCCAACGCCACGCACCAGTAGCGTCTTGGTACACTGCCACCTTCTCGGCGATGCGCTGCAACGCGGCCTGATGCGCATTGAAGTCCATGATGTAGCCCGCGCTGTTCGCAAATGCGAGGATGTCGCCAGGCGCAGGAGTGCTCGGCAAAAACACCTTACGGCGGCTCACGAAGTCCGACTCCAAGCACAAGTTGCCGATCAAAAAGCAACCGTCGTCGAGCGCAGGTCGCTCGAGCATTGCAGCTGCCGGAAGCAACGTAGGGTCAACGAATAGCTCGAGATCCTGGATGGTGATGTCAGCGCGGTTCATGTCGAGCCGCACCAACGTGTCGCCCTCGGCGGTGTGCGATACCTCCACCACACGGGCGAGTGTCATGCCCGCACCTGCCAGCAACGCGCGCCCAGGCTCGAGCAGCAAGCGCACGCGCGTCTCGCGAAAGAACTCTGCGAACGACGAGCCCGTCTCGCTCGAGCGCTGCTCTAACAACTCTCGCAAGTAGTGCTCTTGCACCGGGTTGTCGTAGTAGCTGTACATGTTGAGGTTGCCGCTGATCACTCCGCGCTCTTCGCGCAGCCCGAAGCCAGCGCCCTGCCACGTCAATGGAGCCGTCTTGCCGAGTAGCGCTTCTCGCAGCGCAGTCATGTAGTTCTCCCACTCGAGCTGGCTCTCTAGGTAGTTGACCTTGAAGCCGCCCCCGATGTCGAGCAACTGCACGCGCAGGCCGTGCTCCATGGCCGCGAGCGTCGTGCGCACGAGCCCATCGAGCGCGACCGACTTCTCCGCGATCGCGACGGTGTCGAGGTGGTAGGAGAGGCCTTCGAAGCTAAAGGTGGCCGGATGAGCCGCGAGCAGGGCCAGCGCGTCGTGCACATGGTCGACCTGGATGCCAAAGCGCGTGGGTTTGGAGAGGATCTGCACGCCCTGCGAGCGAAAGCCTGAGAGCCGCAAGATCACACGCGCAGGCCGGCCCAGACGCTCCGCAGTTGTCTGGAGGACGCGCAGCTCGCTTAGTGAGTCGACGTTGATCAGCGCACCGCTGAAGCATGCGAGCGCCAGGTACTCATCGGTCTTGGGCCCGCCGGCTTCTGCACGCTCGGCTGGGCAGCCGTTGCCGAGCGCACGCTGCAGCTCGGCGAGTGATGCGTTGTTCGCGCCCGCTCCGGCGAACACCAGCTCGCGCAGCAGTGCCAACGACTTGTTGGCCTTTTGCGCGTACAAGAGCGCGCCGTCGATCTCCAGCTCACCGAGCAGCGCCACGAAGCGCCGGTAGTTCTCACGAGCCTCACCCGGAAAGACCACATTGAGTGGGCTTCCGAACGCAGCCAATAGCTGCAGTGCAGCCGCGGGGTTCGAAACGAACGCGCGCTCAGAAGCGCTCAAGTGTGGTGTGAGTGGCAGCGATCTCGGCATGGTTTACGGCTTGTGCTGGTGCTGCTCGTGCTGACTGTGATCGGTCGCTGCAGACGTATCGGTATGACAGCCGACACCATGCGCCATGGGCATAAACACATTCGGCCAAAAGATCATCCCCAACATTGGCAGGCCGATGCCGAACAGGTGCGCGACATTGGACTGAAGGTACAGCGCCCACTTCGCCTTGCCGCGCGTAGTGATCGCTTCGCTGACGAGCGAGAACGCGTAGTAGCTAGAAAACCAGAGATAGAACGCGCCAGCGCTCCAGTTGAGCGTGGTCGTCACCTCGGCATTCACGATCACGTGATCGTGTACCCAGAACATCTCGGCCATGCCGAGATACATGCCACCATGCGCAAAGCTCCACCACGGCTTGTACTGGGGATACTTCTCGATCTTGCCCAGCCGAGCGAGCACACCTTCGCCCGTAAACAAGATGCCGCCGGCGAGCGATGCGGCGGCACAAGCCAACCTAAGTGTTGCATCAGCCATCAACGATGGAACAACCATGGGTATCATGAGCAGTGCACAAACACTGTGGCCCAGCTCACCTAACAGATCGTGGAAACCTAACAACGCCCGAACTTCTGCACGGAAGAAGAAGACGCGAGCCGCGTAGCTAACGGCTGTAAAGATCAGCAAGGCAAGAATGCCTTGATGTAACCACGTCATGTCGGCACTCGAAGTTGCAACCATCACGGTTTCCTTTCGATGTCGGCAATATCTGCCTGGGACTCTAGCTCTTCAGACAGGTCTCTGCGCTAAAAGCTCACGCGCAGCGAAGCACGCGCGTGGCAAGCGAAAAGACAGCGGCGCCCTGCGACCGAATGACGCAGCGAACGCTGTTTGTAGGTCGGTTGTAAGCTTGCGCAGTATGCGCCGACTACGCAGAACTAAGCAATGTATTTATGCTTGCTACATGCGTGCGCAGCGCGACGATATGTCGCAGCGCTATCTCGAGTACTGGCCCTAGTTTCCGCCCAATGATCGCGCGAGATATCCGTGCAGGTCTACGAAGGAAGCACAGCGTGGTGTTGCAACAAGATCGATCGGCACGCGTTACGGATCACCGGGCGTTCCCTGTCCAACAATCAAGGCTCGGGCGCACACGGCGCTGGCTACATTTTCGCTGGAGCGCTCTCGAGCATGCGTATCAAGCGCTGAGCGATCAGCGACATGCGAAACTCAGCACGGGCGACGCTATCTGGCTCGATGGCCACGCGCTCACCGAGCCCGGCAAAGGAGCGCTCGCTGCATTGATCGCGCGCATTGGGTGTGAGCTCGAAACGGACGAACGCACGATCATTGCTGCAGCCTTTGCGCTGCGCTTTGCAGCGGCGGGATCGGCTGCGATCCGCCCGTTCGTGATCACAGGTCGCGTGCCTGATGTCAGACTCAGTAACATCGCGCTGCTGTTTGGGGCGAATGCGTTGCTCGAGCGCGTAGCGCTCCATACGCGTCGAGAAAGCCCGGCTGCGCTCCTGCCGTTTTCGTATGCACGTGCTGCGTCGATCGCCGACCTGCGCGTCGCACTGTCTGGTCAGGCAGAGCCAGTGCTGCGCGCTCTGAGTAGCTGGTCGGGGCTGAAGCTATCTACGCTGTGGGGGCTCGTGACATCCGCGTGGGGAAACGAGATCGCCAAGCTCGGCAGCGCGCTCGGCTGCCCTGATCGCGCGCTCGACACCATCGCGCGGCTATTTCGCACCAGCCACTCTGCATTCCAGCGCCGCTCGCGTTTTTACCTCGTGCAAGCCGACGACGCCGCCCGCATCTGCCACGTTCGCGGAAGCTGCTGCCTCAACTACCGCATCGGCGACAACGGCTACTGTGCGACCTGCCCAATCCGGGCGCGTCTGCGTGCAAACGCCGAGCGAGAATCGCGCAAGCTGCAGGCCTTGTCTCCGTAGCCGCGCCTGCCACGAGCCCCGGGCACGTCTCGACTGAGCGAGCCGGCTCACTGGGCGTCCAGCGCTTGCAGCTCTGTCGATTGCGCAGTGTCAGAAGACACGTCGCCCACGCGATCCGTTGAGAACGTGTAGCCGGCGTTTCGGACTGTCTCCAAGCGCGTCGCGAGCTCCGCGCCCAGTTTGCGGCGCAGTCGATGCACGTGGATGTCCACAGTCCGCGCTGCCATCCCTATCAGGCGTTTGTTCCAAACTTTGTTCATGAGCTCCTCGCGCGAGATGATGCGGTCGCGATTACAGAGGAGGTAGTGCAGCAGCGCTGCTTCGCGGCGGGTCATGCGTGCGCGTGCTTGGCCGAACAGCACGTCCCGCCCGTGCGTCCCGTCGAATGCGTGCAGCTCGAGCACTTGTTCGCCTAACGCGATGCGTTGCTTCATGTTCGGCGTCGCCCGCGGATACAACCGGCATAGTCGCAGCGCGAGTTGCGCCAATGCAGCGCTGTTCACGGCGCTGGTGGAGTGGTCGTCAGAGGATTTCCATAGCTCATCGAGCACCCGATCGAGTTGTAAGCACAGCGCACTCGTGATCTGTTGCTCCCGATCGTTTGATTCATCGTCGCTGTTGTACAAAGCGGGCGGTACGCGCTGGGTAGTGATGGAATTCGAGCTCACGATTCGTCCTCTTGTGGGAGTTTGAAGTGTTAGGATTCGCGGTCGAAAGTGACGCGGCGCACAGGAGAGCTGGGGTCGAGACCACATCTTCTCTACTACCGACGGCGGCCGCCGAACGTGCGGTGTTTCGTCGCGCTGTGCATCGACTAAAGCTGCGAGTGACTCGCGCAACGGCCGTCGCGGTCGAGCGGCGCAGCTCTAAGTGGTGCTACGGTTTATCCTGCCGTTTGCAACAGCCAAGTCGAGCTCTCGCCAGCGGCATCGGAGTCGAACGCGGCAACGAGCTGATCGACATCCGCAGGCTTCATCAGCCAACGCGAAGAGCCATTTCGCACAATGCTCGTGCTCGTCCACAGGGTCGTCTGAGGACACTCTGAGCAAGCTGCGACTTACTCGCAATTCTGGCTGACTGAAGGTTTAGGTGTTTGTTCCGCGCCGTCCTGCGGCTCCGCGGTCACCTTGAAGGGGGCGTGACCCCGTCGGCGGTGACCGCAAAACCGCAGAACGGCGCGGCCCTGCGCGATCATCCGACGGAAGATGGGAGCAGTTGGGATTGCAGACGTTTTGCGGTGTCGAGTGACACTCGTTGGGCTGTTCGAGGTTAGTGCCATTGAACAACTCAGCCACATCGATGATCACAGTGTCTGATCCTGGATCAAACTCCTCGAAGACAATCTCGGTCCGGTTCGGCTTGGCGCAGTTCACTGTGCCTTGCATCGCATTCCCCGTGCAGGCGGTGGCGCCCGGATGAAAGAACGCTCTGCCCAGGTCATTTTCACCGCCCTCCGTGTTCGCCAGCTCTATCTTTGCGAATCGAAAACCGGCCTGCCAGCTCCAGCACAGCCGCGCGGATGCGACGAGCGGATCGGAGAGCGTGGCTGGATCTGCGTGATTTATGTCCCCCGGCACGCCGTTGACGAAACTAACACCTTTGTACGTGCCAGGCACGACGTTTCCTGTAAGCTCGGTGTTAGTGTCACGTGTTCCGTCGAGGCAGTTCCCTGCTTGATTTTCGAAGTCGAGCAGGGCCACCGTGTCTGACTGCCAAGGTGCGCGGCTCTCGAAAGTCACGGGCACACGCGTGCCATCCTCTTTGATCAGCGCGAGCTCCTGGATAAACAAGCGCATATCTTGGGGCGTCACAGTCGAGCCGTTCGTGCCTCGATTCGCATACGTTTTGCCGCAGGCGAAGTCTTGATCTCCGACCTTGGCTTTGAACTTGATCGTGACAGCTTGCGTCTGCGTGGCGTTTGCGCCGCCGCTGCCAGGGGAGCCGCCGGCTCCTCCGGAGCCTGCGCGTGCACTCTTTCCGCCTGAGCCCGCATCGCCTGAGCCACCAGCGGCAGGCCTGATGTGGTCGTACGGTTCGACGCGATATAACTTCTGTGCGCTCGGATCACTTTCACCGGTCTCCCAGATCACACCCGCACGCGGGTACATCGGCGCGCAGGTCTCGTCTGCAGAATGGCACTGCATGTCTTGCCGAATATCAGTCTCGACGAACACCGCAGCTGCATCCGCGACGATGACGTCGCTCTCCGGATCGAAGTCTTCGAGACGGATTTCGTTGCGATTCTTCTTGGTGCAGCCTTTGTCTTTACGGCAGGCGGTCGAGCCAATGTGCAATAGACCAACACCTGGGCGCGCGACGCCCGCGTCTTGGCCAGCGCCATCGTCAACGTTTAGGCCAGCTTGCTGAAACTCGACCACGAAGAAGCGATAGCCGGTGAGCCAAGCCCAGTACATGTCTGTCAGATCGAGCGGGGGTGGCTGTGTCGACTGCTCGAGGTGGTTCAACGCCTCGGGTACGCCGTTCGAGAACACGATGCCCTTGTAATCGCCAGCGGGAACGGTTCCTGAGACGTAGTCATTGGTATCTGGCGTGCCGTGACAGACGCCTGTCATGTCTTCGAAGTCGACGAGCGCGACGTCGGGTGTTTGCCAGGGCGCGCGCTTGTCGACTGCGACGGGCACTTCTTGTCCATCGGCGCTGACCAGCTTGAGATCCTGCACGTAGAAGCGGAAATCACCGGGCGCTGCGCGGACTTTAGTCGCGCCGAGCTGCTCGTATTCCTGGGCACAGGAGAAGTCACGATCTCCAACACTCGCTCGGAAGCGGATCTTGACCTCGCGTTGTTGCGCGGGCGGGCTTGCTGCGCCGTCTTTTCCGCCGCGGCCAGCCTCGTGCGCGCTTGCATCGCCCTTCAGCTGGCCTGCGTCGTTTTGCCCGATATCTTGCGTGTCGCTGCAGCCAACAAAGGCGCATCCGGCGAGCGCTGCACGGAAAATGGCGTTCATCCGAGAATCTGCCGTCATAGCGTCTCGCTTCGTCACTTCTCCGCCCCTGACGCCCACATGTCCTGCAAAACGCGTCGCGGGCAACTAGGAATAATGACGCAGGTACCGCGCAGGCATGGCGGCGACAGGTCTCGGTCAAAGCTTTTGTCCGCGGCGAAGGGGCTGTCCGCTGTTCGGCGATCCGCGCTACTGCACGACCACTCGAACGTGCGTGAGCGCTTGGCCTAGCACGACATCTCCGAAGGTGCTGAAGGAGCCGGGATAGAGTGTCAAACCATCGAACAGTTGTTGGTATGCGATTTCGACGCGCAGCCTGACATTCAAGGTGTCAGCTGACAGTTCGATAGGTGCGGGGTTGCCAGCGCTGTCGACAATCGGGAGGTCCATCCGCGAGGCGCCGAAGCTCTCGTACAAGAATGCGACGCCAGGAGCGCTCTCGCCGAGGCCGTATGAGCCCGTCACGAACATCGACAAGCCATTCATGTCGACCTCTGACGGCATGCGTTCTGCATCCGCGTCCGCGGCTTCGAGTGCGAGGCGCAGGCTGCAATACGCGATCGCAGGAGGGTGCAGAGCAGCGATCGACACGGCTGCGGTGTCGGCCAGGGGCGCAAGCACATTCGGAACCGCCCAGGCAGTCATCGTGTTCACCCCGTGCGCGTACGCGACCGACACTCCGAGCAGCTCGCGCAAGATGGAGGCACGCTGTGCGCCAGGGCAAGGAACGAGCTCGACTCGGCTAAGCACGAGGTACATCTGCTCGAGCTGGATGTGGTAGCCGTAGTCGTTGACGAGCTCGGCGCGCGGTGCGCTGGTGCTGACAGCGGCGACTTCGACCTCCACGCTGGTTCCTGGCTGGACATCGATGCAGCTGCTCGCTGCGAGCACAAACACCGCGAGCACACTAGACTTACAAGTCATAGACGGCTCCTAAGCTGGCGAAGACGCCTTCGTCGTGCACGCCGCGAAGGGCATTGATGACCGGTGCCTGGACCTGCGCCAAGAGCACCAGGTCCTGCACGGGCGTCCAGACTGCTGCAAACGCAGCGAATGCGATGAAGCCGCCCGAGTCTGGCTCCACACTAGCGCCGTGCTTGCTCACCGCTTCGAGCCGGTGGTTCACGCCGGCGCGCAACGCGATCGCGGGCGCGAGCTGATATTGCAACGCGTGCGTGCCGCGCCACGACACGCCGACCTGAAAGTCGACCGAGCCGCGCGTGGGTACATACAGCACTTCACTCACGAACGCGGACCACGGGTCGGCCGACATCAGATAGGTGATGCCCGCAGAAGGATCGAACGAGCCGGTCCCTGGTTGCAGCTCGGGCTCACGATAGCTTCCGGTCGCATCACGCAGCAATGGACCCGTCGGTGCGCGCAGCCCGACTTGCACGCCCAGCGTGTGCGTGGGCGCGAATGCTCTATCGCGAAACACATACACGCGGCCGTACACCTCGAGATCGCCGATCGTCATCAGGCGCTCGCGGGCAAGCGTGACATCTGTGAGATCGCGCGCGATGACGGGCAATGTTACGGAGAGCATCAGCCAAGGCAGCGGCGCGTACGCTAGCGATAAGGTCGTGCGCAGCTCCTGTAGCTGGACGCGATCGATGGTGTCTCGACCTACTGCATCGCGGCGATACTGCGCCTCGACAGCGAGCCGCAATCGGCCTGCAAACGGTTGCTCCGCACCCATGACGGTCAAGGTGGGATCCCCACACGCGCACGAAGCGCAAGCTTGCGCGACGCGTGGAATCCACATGCAAAGGGCAGCCACGACGAGGATCGTTTGCGTGCCTGCCCATCGCGCGGTGCGATGAACCTTGCCCATGCTCGATAAGTCGACCATGAGGGCATATCGGCTAACTGACCATGCGGCGCATTGTCGCGATGACCGATGCCGGTCGTAATTACTGAGCTGCGCGGCAGCGCCGAAAGCACAGCGATTTCAGTACTAACGATCTCACCAAGCCGAGTGGGACCCTGCTAAGGTCCGCGCCTGTCCTATGAGCACACACCTTTCTGGCGAGCTTGCGCCGCCCTTCATAAGCATGTGATTTGCGTGTCCGCCGACCTACGATGCGCTGCGCTCTTAGCCTGGGTGCTCAGCTGTGTGCCCGCGACAGTGCTCGCGCAGGCCGACGCTGCAAAGCTTGTGACGCTGGCCATCTCAGGACCGGTGCTCGACCCCGTGGCTTACGTCCGCGCCGTGCTTGCGGTTCATCCCAGCCTCGCAGCGGCTCGTCAGACATTCAGCGCGGCCAAAGCGCGTGCACGCCAAGCGGGGCAACTCAGCGACCCCATGATCCACGGATCGATCGCTCCGCTGTCGGTCGCACCTTCGCAGCATCGCCTCGGCTTTGAGCTCGGCATCAGTCAGGAGCTGCCGTGGTTCGGTACACTCGGCAGTGAGCGGCGCGCGCTGGAAGCTGAGACCCAGGCGATGTCGCGAGATACTGAGATCGCGCGTCGCGAGCTCGCGCTGACAGCGCGGCTCTTGTACGACCAGTACTACGTCGCAGCGCGCTCACTGGAGATCAACGCCCAGCACATCGCGCTGGTAGAAGCGCTGAAGCAAACCGTGGCTGCACAAATTTCTGACGGCCGTGGCGCGGCACAAGACGTGCTGCAGACCGAAGCGCAGCTCGCGACGCTCGAGCGCGAGCGGCTCATGCTCCAAAGCGATCACGAAGTCGTGATCGCGCAACTGAATGAGCTCTTGCGTCGTACACCCGAGGCCGCGCTGCCTCCACCTCTCGCAGAGTTGCGCCGCGCGCCAGTTGTGCGTGAGCCACGCTCGCAGCTGGGAGCGGCAGAGCAACGCGCCGAGGTGCAAGCCGCGAGCTCGCGAGCGCGCGCAGAGTCGCTGAAGATCGCTGCCGGTGAGCGCGGCTACTTCCCCTCGTTCAGGGTCTCCACATCCTACAGCTCCATGTGGGACATGCCTCTGCATCGCTGGATGGTGGGTGTCGAGCTGAACGTGCCTTGGCCGTCGGAACGCAAGGCTGCCGCGATCGACGAGGCGCGGGCGCTGCAAGCTCGCTTTCAGAGCGAGACTGCGCAGCTGACGGCGGCTGCACGCACCGAGCTGTACGTCGCCGCGCGTCGGCTCAGCGAGGCCGAGGACATGCTGGTGTTGATCGAGACACGCCAGCTGCCGATCGCGTCCGAGCAGATCGCTGCCGCGCGCGCAGCTTTCATGGCGTCGCGCACGACGCTGACATCTGTGTTAGAAGCTGAGCGCGCATTGCGCAGCGCGGAGCTCGAGCGCGAGCTGATGCGCGTGGAGTGCGATCGTCGCGAGCTCGCACTACAGCGCGCACTGGGTCGCATTCCCGGCTTGGATGCAGAGGCGACGCCATGAAGCCTGCGCCCCGCATCGCCGCGCTGCTCGTCCTGGGTGGTCTCGCACTCTGGTTTCGAGAACCACTCGCGCGCTGGTTTCAAGCCGAACCGCAGGCTCGCGTTGAGGCCCATTCGGAGCTCCACGAGCACGCCCCTGCCCCTGCCCATGCCCATGGAGCGGGCGATGTCGACCACTTCACCTGCTCGATGCATCCGAGCGTGCGTCAAGCCACGGGCGGCAAGTGCCCACTGTGCGGCATGGATCTGATCCCGATCACGCGCCAGCAGCAGCGAGAAGGTGTGGTGTTGATCGATGAAGCACGCCGCCAGCTGATCGGAGTCAAGACAGAGCAGGTCACGCGCGGCCCGGCACAACACAGCGTGCGCGCCGTCGGCCGCGTCACCTACGACGAAAGCACGTTGACTGACGTGAGCCTCAAGGTCAGCGGTTGGGTTACCAAGCTGATGGTGAGCACCACCGGCCAGAGCGTGAAGCGCGGACAAACCTTGTTCACGTTCTACAGCCCGGAGTTGTACAGCGCGCAGCAGGACTTCTTGTCAGCGCGCCGCAGCGTGCGCGCGCTCGCGGGCAGCGAGCGCGATCCATTGGCCAAAGCTGGCCGTCAACGGCTGCACCTGTTAGGCATGGACGACTCGCAGATCGAGCGCCTAAGCAAGCGCGACGAGCCGCTCGATGCGATCGCTGTGACAGCGCCGACATCGGGCTTCGTGATCGAGAAGGACCTCGTCGAAGGCGCAGCGATCAGCGCCGGCATGCGTTTGTTCCGAATTGCGAAGCTCGGCACGGTCTGGGTCGAAGCGGATTTGTACGAGCCAGAGTTTGCGCTCGCGCAAGTCGGACAGCCCGTCAAGATCAGGCTCGACTACGTACCGAACCGTGAGTACTCCGCGAACATCGCGTACGTGTATCCGTACATCGACACCGCGACGCGCACGGGCCGCGTGCGCGTAGAGCTGCCGAACGAGCAGCTCGAGCTGCGGCCGGGCATGTACGCGAGCGTCGAGCTCAGCTCGCGCATGGAAGACCGCGTGCTCGTGCCGAGCTCTGCCGTTGTGTACACCGGCCCGCGCCGGTTGGTGTTCCTCGACTTAGGCAACGGCCAGTTCAAGCCGCAAGAGATCCGGATCGGCACGCAATCTGGTGGCGCGTACGAGGTGCTAGAGGGCGTGAAGCCGGGCGACGTCGTCGCGACCTCAGGCACTTTCTTGATCGCCGCGGAGGCGCGTATCAGCGCATCCACCGGCTATTGGGATGAGACGGCGAGTCCGGTTGCGCCACCAGTGGCACCGGAGGACGTCCCACAGGCCGGCTACGTGTGCCCTATGCACCCGGACGTCCGAACCGACGGCCCGAGCGAGTGCCCGAAGTGCGGCATGAAACTGGAGCGGGTCCCGCCTCGGAGCGTTCGCTGATGATCGCACGGTTGATCGCGTGGAGCGCGCACAGGCCGCTTCCCACCTTGCTGCTGATAGCGGCGCTGGGCGCCTGGGGCTGGATCTCGCTTCGAAACGCGCCGCTCGACGCGATCCCCGACCTGTCCGATGTGCAGGTGATCCTGTTCACGGAGTGGATGGGTCAGAACGCAGAGCTGGTCGAGGATCAGATCACGTATCCGATCTCGAGCGCGCTTATCTCGGCGCCGCGTGTACAAGCGGTGCGCGGGCAGTCGATGTTCGGCATGTCGTTCGTGAACGTGATCTTCCAAGAGGGCACTGACATCTACTGGGCGCGCAGTCGTGTGCTGGAGTACCTCAGCGCGGTGCGCGCGAAGCTTCCGCGTGCCGTCAATCCGGTGCTCGGCCCGGACGCGACTGGCGTCGGCTGGATCTATCAATACGCGCTCGTCGACAAGACCGGGCAACATGACCTGCAAGAGCTGCGCTCGATCCAAGATTGGAACGTCCGTTACGCGCTTGCCAGTGTTCCGGGCGTAGCCGAGGTCGCAGCCATCGGCGGCTACGTCCGGCAGTATCAGGTCAACGTCGATCCCAATAAGCTGCTCGCGCGCGCCGTCACGTTGGATGAAGTGGTGCAGGCCGTGCGCGCGTCGAACCAGAACGTCGGCGGGCGTGTGATCGAGCTCGCCGGGCACGAGCACGTGATCCGCGGGCGCGGCTACGTCACATCACCCTCGGACATTGCCTCCAGTCCGATCAAAGTCATTGCGGGCTCACCTGTGCGCGTGGGCGATGTGGCGGTGGTCGGCACAGGTCCGGAGCAGCGGCGCGGCGTCTCGGAGCTGAACGGGGAGGGCGAAGCTCCTGGCGGCATCGTGATCATGCGCTACGGGGAAAACGCGCTCAATGTGATCAACGCGGTGAAAGCGCGGCTGAGCGAGATCCAGGCGAGCTTACCCAGCGGCGTGACGATCGTCCCGGTCTACGATCGCTCACAGCTGATCGAGCAGTCGATCGACACGTTACGGCGCACGCTGATCGAAGAGATGATCGTGGTGAGCCTGGTGATCTTCGTGTTCTTGCTGCACGCGCGCAGCGCGCTGATCCCCATCCTGACGCTGCCGTTGGGTGTGCTGCTCGCCTTTATCCCGATGTCGGCGCAGAGCCTGACTGCAAACATCATGTCGCTCGGCGGCATCGCGGTCGCGCTGGGTGCGATGGTCGATGCTTCGATCATCATGATCGAGAACATCCATAAGGCGCTCGGCGATCAAGCCCAATCCGGTCGTTCGCAGCGCGAGCGGATGGTCTCTGCGATGCAAGAAGTTGGTCCGGCGATCTTCTTCGCGTTGCTCGTGATCACGATCTCGTTTCTGCCTGTGTTTAGCTTGGAAGGCACGGAGGGCCGGCTGTTCAAGCCGCTCGCGTTCACCAAGACATATTCGATCGGTTTTGCCGCGCTGCTCGCGATCACGGCCACACCGGCGCTCGCCGTGCTGCTCATCCGGGGCGGCATCCGCCGTGAAGACGAAAATCCAGTGAACCGCTGGCTCACGGCGATGTATGCACCCGTCGTGCGCTTCGTGGTCGCACATCGCTGGCCGGTGATCTTCGGTGCGCTGCTCGCAATGCTCGCTACGATCCCCGCTGCATTGCGCTTGCAGAGCGAGTTCATGCCGCCGCTGAACGAAGGCGCGATTCTATACATGCCCACCGCCCCTCCGGGCATGTCGGAGAGCGAAGCGGTGGATGTGCTGCACCGCATGGATCGCAAGCTCAAAGAGTTTCCCGAGGTCGCGAGCGTGTTTGGCAAGCAAGGCCGCGCGGAGACTGCAACGGACTCGGCGCCGCTCGGCATGGCTGAAGTCACCGTCGTGCTGAAGCCAAGGGATCAATGGCGCGCTGGTCTGACTTGGGACGACCTGATCGCGCAGATGAATGAAAAGTTGCGCTTTCCGGGCATGCCCAACGTCTGGTGGATGCCGATCCAAACGCGCACGGAGATGTTGTCCACGGGTGTGCGTAGCCCAGTCGGAGTGCAAGTGTTCGGCGACGACCTCGCGAGCATCGAGCGCGCGGCGATCGAAGTGGAGCGCGCGATCGCGAAAGTGCCGGGCACGCGCAGCGCGTTTGCAGAGCGCTCCAGCGGCGGCTTCTATCTAGACTTCTCGGTGAAGCGCAGCGAAGCCGCTCGGCATGGCTTGACTGTGGAAGATGTCAACATGGTCGTCGCGCAGGCCATCGGCGGCGAGAACGTGTCCGAAACGGTGGAAGGTCGCGAGCGTTATCCGATCGCGGTGCGCTACGCGCGCGAGTTTCGCGACAATCCTGAGCAGCTCGGGCGCATCCTGATTGCAACGCGCGCCGGCGCGCAGATCCCGTTGTCCCAGGTCGTCGAGATCAAGAGCGTGCTCGGTCCGCCCATGCTGCGCAGCGAAGGCGGTAAGCTCGTGGGCTTCGTGTTTGTCGACACCGACCGCGCGGTTGCAGACTACGTCGCGGATGCCAAGCGCGTCGTCGCACAAGAGGCCAAGCTGCCGAGCGGCACGCGCCTGGAGTGGGTAGGCCAGTTCAAATATTTCCAGCGCGCCAAGGAACGCTTGAGTTGGTTGATCCCGCTGACGCTCGCGATCGTGCTGGTGTTGCTCTACATCAACACGCAGTCGCTGATCGAAACGCTGATCATCATGCTGGCCGTGCCGTTCTCGCTGATCGGCGCGGTCTGGTTGTTATTCATTCTCGACTACCACGTCAGCGTCGCGGTCTGGGTCGGGCTGATCGCGCTCGCTGGTCTCGACGCGCAGACCGGCGTCGTGATGCTCTTGTACCTCAAGCTCGCACACAAGCGCGCGCAGCGGGAAGGCCGACTGCGCAGCCACGCGGAGCTGCGCGAAGCGATCGTCGACGGTGCAGCGCGCCGCCTGCGGCCGAAGCTGATGACAGTGTGCACGATGTTCTTCGGTTTGCTGCCCATGCTGTGGAGTAGCGGCACCGGCGCAGACGTGATGAAGCGCATGGCCGCACCCATGGTCGGCGGCCTCGTCACCTCGTTCTTGCTCGAGCTGCTCGTCTATCCCGCAATCTTTGCGATCTGGAAACGCCGCGAAGCCATCGCGGACAACGCTCTTCAGGCTGCGGCTGAGCAACATTAACCGCCGTTCTACGCGGCGTGCGTGTGACCGTTACAAACGAGCCGCTCGTAGCGGCGACTAAAGCAAACGGGCGCGGTAGTTGCCGCGCCCGTTTGATCTCGCACCAAGCGATGACTACTTCACGGTGAACGAGTAGACTGCGTCAGTCGCTGCGACGAACAGTCTGCCCTTTGCGACGATCGGTGTTTGGTACTTGTCGATGTAACCGACCGACTCCGAGTCGCGGTAGATCGACATGCCGGTCTCGCCGTTCACGCCCGTGAGCTTACCGCCGACGAAGAACCACACCACGCTGTCGGTCATGCCATCGGGGCTCGTCACGATCGGCGAGCCGGAGCCATTGCCTTCCGTGCACCAGCCCATCGCGACCTTCGGTGGAGCGCCGGCAGTGACCTTGAGCGCAGCGAAGTTGCCCATGCCGGAAGCGCACATCGTCGGCTGCTGCGTCGAGCGGAAAGCGGCGAACGTACCCGTTGGCGTCGGGTACACCGCAGCGGCTTGGATCATGCCGCCAGCGATGCCTCCGTCGGTCACGGAGACCTTCGAGAGCTCGCCGCCTACGCCGCCGAGCTTGGTCGCATCGAGCAGATAAGCGTCGCCGCTCTTGCCCATCGCGAGCACGAGATCCGCGGGCGTCGAGCCCGGCACATTGAACAACACGGGCGACGAGCTGCCCAAATCCCAGCCCTGTTTGTCCTCGTCCTTCCACGCCATCGTCGCGAAGAAGTCGAGCGTCTGACCTTCCGCGATCTCCTTCAGATCCGGCGCCAAGCGTAGTACGGCGTTGCCGTGGCTCCACGTGGCAGGCGTCGTGTTCATCGCGCCCGCCTTTTCCATCGTGTTGCCGGTCGCCGCGAACACGGAGGTGCCATCCGAAGCCAGCCCGCCGGGCGCCCAGATGCCGCCGCCCATGCCCTTGGTGACGAACGCGATCGGCGCCGCGGGATTATCGAGCGGAACGCCGACAACCCAACCGTGGAAATCGCCGCA